>Ga0080004_1148705_pt1 | contig 71413 bp, 68 predicted proteins | sample WasSprMetagenome_FD_69207 | JGI IMG/M metagenome (GOLD analysis project Ga0080004, IMG submission 69207) | Sulfidic aquatic microbial communities from Washburn Spring, Yellowstone National Park, USA - WS (SPADES assembly) (version 2) | ecosystem: Environmental > Aquatic > Thermal springs > Hot...
AGCTATAGCGTGGTTTATAGATAGATAACCTCTGTGTATCTCGTACCTCCCCCCCTTTTTTATGCTTCCTACAACAACGTTTTTTATCGATAACGTGACCACCACATAATCGTGGGTTTTAGCTCTGCAAACAGATATCCTTACGAAAGATTTATCAAGTAGAAGTTTAGATACATATACATCATAATCATAACCATGTTCGTCTACTAACGAGACCTTTTCGTAATTGTAATCTTCTAAGTCTACGAATGCTATAGCGTATCTATTCTTAAGCTTATCATAACCAAAATTCTTGATTGCCGTCTCCATGGATCCCATAGTAGGTGTCTCAGCTATTAAAACCTCAGAGATATCGAATCTCTTATAAAGATACTGAAGAACTGCCTCAACTGTTTCAACAGGTGTTGCTGCAAGGTAATTATAGGCAGAGACAAAGTTTGGTTTAATCAAGAACTTCCTACGGCTACCTACAACAGTCTTGATTTCCTCGTCTATAAGCGATAAAGCTTCTCTAGTACCTTCTAAACTGTTGAAGTTTTTAACGATGGCTACAGACATAGCTTTAACCTAAACATTTTTGCTATGCTGTAAGATAGTTGACTAAGTATAAAACTGTGTTCATTATAACAACATATAGCAGCTAAAGTTGTGGTGTGTGTACGTGATGAAGTCTACGAATTATATGCAGGTAAACTATATATGTTCAGCTTAGCTGTATTCCTGCTTGAGGTGTTGAATTATTGACATGTGTTCTAGCTAATGTCTGGAGAAACATTGTAGATGCCGAGAAAATTGTTTACAGAGTTGCTCATAGAACTCCTCTAGATTTTAGCTCAACATTTTCAAGGATCAGTGGTAACAAAGTGTATCTAAAGCTAGAGAATATGCAGAAAACAGGTTCTTTCAAGATACGGGGTGCGTTCTACAAGATATATAAACATCTGGAGGAGGCGAAGGAGAGAGGTGTTGTAGCAGCTTCTAGTGGTAACCATGCACAAGCTGTGGCTTTCGCTGCTACAAGTCTTGGAGTTAAATCTGTTGTTGTTATGCCTGAGACAGCACCTGTATTCAAGATTAACGCTACTAAGAACTACGGAGCACAAGTTGTTCTCTATGGCAGAGTTTACGACGACGCTTATAGGAAGGCTATAGAGATAGCTAAGGAACAGAAGATGCTTTTCGTACACCCATTTAACGATATCGAGGTTATAGCTGGTCAAGGAACTATAGGTTTAGAGATCATCCAACAGCTTAGCAATGTTGATGTTGTACTTGTTCCTATAGGTGGTGGAGGTCTTATATCTGGAATAGGTACAGCTATAAAGATGCTTAAATCTAGTGTAAAGATCATTGGTGTTGAACCTAAGAATGCCCCTAAATATTATGTAGCTAGAAGCTGTAGAAAGATAGTTGATGTAGATGTAAACCCTTCACTCGCCGACGGTGTTCTAACTAAACGTGTTGGAGATATAACTTTCGAGACAATGAATAGCGTTGTAGATGATGTTATTGTCGTTGAGGAGGACTCTATAGCTAGAGCTATATATCTACTGATGGAGAGATCGAAAATTGTTGTTGAAGGTGCAGGAGCATTACCTTTAGCAGCTCTACTCGAAGGGTATATGCAGGGTCATGACAAGAATGCTGTCTTAGTTATCAGTGGAGGAAATATTGATTTAACAACACTTTACAGAGTAGTGTTAAGAGGTTTAGCAGCTGAAGGTAGAATAGCTGTTTTGAAGCTCATCCTCAAAGATGTTCCTGGAGAACTCCTTAAAGTCTTGAACATACTCTATAAATACAGGTGCAACATTGTCGATGTTAGACACGATAGGCATAGCGTAGATATACCTGTTGGATATGCAGCTGTAGAGCTTATCTTCGAAGTATCCATGTTTAACGTTATTAACGAGGTTAAGAAAGAACTCCTAGATCTAGGTGTTCAAATAGTTGAGTAGCCCTAGATAAAGATATCATGTGTAGAGGGAGGTCTATGAAAGCTGTACAGCTTTATGGGCCTAGGAAGCTAGAGGTTGTAGATATCGATGTACCGAAGGTTGAGCAGGGATGGGTTCTTGTGAAAGTAGAGCTTGTAGGTATATGTGGAACAGATAAAGCTTTCTATACAGGTACATACAAACTGTTCAAATCTCCACTAGTTCCTGGACACGAAGTTGTTGGGAAGGTTGTTGAAGGTTCGAAAGATCTGCTGGGTGAAAGAGTTGTTTCAGAGATAAACTTCCCTTGTTGGAGCTGTAGTTACTGTAGATCTGGTCTCTATACGCATTGCCCTAGTAAAAAGACTCTGGGAATAGATTTCGATGGAGGTATGGCGGAGTACTTCGTAGCACCTCTCAATGCTCTACATAGATTCGATAATTCTCCAGAGAAAGGGATTTTCGTAGAACCTTTAGCAGCAGTTTTAAGAGCTTTATCGCTGAGACCTGTTAAACCTGGGGATAGAGTAGCAGTTTTAGGTACAGGTGCTATAGCTTGGCTCGCAGTTCAAGTTCTTAAGAATCTCTATGGGCTAGATGTAGATGTTGTAGCTAGAAGAAACAGTGTTAAAGCTCAGTACTTCAAGAGTATAGCAAACATAGTTTACATCGACGAAGTAAAGGAATCTTATTACGATGTTGTTTTCGAGGTTTCGGGGGATCCTAACGCTATCGATATAGCTGTAAAGATTGCTAAACCGTGTGGTATAGTACATCTGAAGTCTACCCCTGGATCCTTAGCCCAAGTAAATTCGACAATAGCTGTTGTTAAAGAGTTGAACATTGTCTGTTCTCGGTGTGGAACATTTAGAGAATTCGATTACGCTATACATATCCTACGAAAAGACATGGTTAAACCTATACTCAACCATATCTACCCTCTCTACGAAGCTAAGAAAGCATTTGAAGAATCTCTCACAGGGAGATACTTCAGGATAGCGTTAAAACCTTGAATTACTTAAACACGGTTTATCTGCCGATTCCGCACTTCATCATGCGGAATTAGGTATTTTATGTATGAAGCATTACATTTATTAAGCATCTACTTAAGCGCTACAGCGGTAGAGCGTAGGTGTAGTTTATGGTAAAAACTATTATGTTGGAGTGTAGAGCAGGCTCTATACCGGACGAGGTTATGGCTGTAGCTAAGGTAGAGGATGTGGATGTTATTAAGCTTGCTCGTAGAGTTGCTGAGGGAAGAGTTGTGATTCCTAGGAATGCTAGGAGGTTGGGGAAGGTAAAGTCTGTTGGGGTTGGTGAAGGTCTTTTCACGAAAGTTAATGTTAACATAGGTACAAGTGGTACAGTAGTAGATATAGAGATGGAGAAGCAGAAAGCTAGGATAGCTGTTAAATATAGATCCGATACGATAATGGATCTAAGTGTTGGTGGTGATCTAACTGAGATTCGGAGGGTATTGATGAATGAATCAGAACCTCTACCTTTCGGAACAGTTCCTACATACCAAGCTTGGATAGAAGGTGTAAAGAAATTCAATGGCTTGCCTCCAGCTGATTGGTTTCTAAAGGTTGTCGAAGAACATCTACGTGATGGAGTAGACTTCATGACTATCCACGCAGGTATAACGAGGGACCTAGCTGAAAAAGCTTTGAAAAGCGATAGAGTTCAGCCTATAGTTAGTAGAGGTGGGGCTATGCTAGCTGCGTGGATGTTAGAGGCAGGGGAAGAAAACCCGTACTATAGAAACTGGGATTACCTACTAGAGCTTTTCGCAGAATACGATGCTGTGATAAGCTTAGGAGATGCTTTGAGACCTGGGGCTATTGCTGATGCGCATGACGAACTACAGATTGGGGAGCTATACATAAACGCTAAGCTTACTGATAAAGCGCGTAGCAAAGGTGTACAGGTTATGGTCGAAGGACCTGGTCATATGCCTCTAGACAAAGTTATCCTAGATATCGAGATCATGAAAAGTCTCACCCGCGGAGCACCTTACTATGTCTTAGGCCCTATTGTAACAGATATCGCCGCTGGCTATGACCATATATCAGCAGCTATAGGAGCAGCTATTGCTACAGCAAATGGTGCAGATCTTATATGTTATCTAACACCTGCAGAACATCTAAGTCTTCCAAACCCTGAGCAGGTGAGGGAAGGTCTTATAGCTGCTAAGATAGCAGCACACGCTGGTGATACAGTCAAGCTTGGAGCAAAAGCAGCTAGATGGGATATAGAGATGAGTATCTACAGAGCCGAGCTCAAGTGGAACGAGATGTTCAAGCTCTTGATAGATAAGGAGAAAGCTGAAGAGATATACAGGCAGTTCGGGGATAGAGGAATAGCTTCTTGTACAATGTGCGGTCAGTTCTGCGTATTTATTCTACTCGATAAATGGTTGAAACAAAGACCGAAATCATCTCTCGACAAGATCTTGTCTAAATTTGTTTAGCCTTTAGCTTCACTACCCCTCTGAATCTCTATAGCTTTTCTATACTCTAAACTAAGTTCTTCTAACTTCTTCAAGATATCGGGACTCCTCTTTATCAACTCGTCGACTAGATGTAGATATCTTGCAACTCTTACAGAGTTAGACGATATCTCTACAAGATGCTGACCGTTGATAACGATGTAGTGTTTCTTCTCAATCTTTTCGCCAAGTATATACTCAGCCTCATTTACACTAGCATGAAGTGTAAAACAGTGCGGACTTCCGTCAACTGTGACGATAGTTAAACTTCTAGGTCTACAACTCCTAATAATACTAGCTATCTTACCGTAATAAGCAGAACTCTCCTTCTCTGGACAAGCCATTAAAACAACTTTACCTTCTCTAACTCTATCAAATAACTCTCTATTTACATAGGGAAGACATGCTGAAACTATTAAAACATCGGCTCCTCTAATCATCGGTGTTTTAACCCATGTACTCCAAACCCATGGAAAACAAGGACATGTGCTCAACATGCTCACCTAAGCATTGAATCAATGTCGAGGATAAAAATGTTGATACATATAACAGATAAAAATAGTAGGAATTTCTGTAGAGAGGAACCTTTTAAATTTTCAGAGAAGAATTAAAACTAATAGTACTAGTGGATTGTACTTAGGTGCTCTGTAATGGTAAGCAATGGTGAAGAACTTGGCTGAAGAGAAGGCTTGGACAAGACTTCTACTTGATAAAGTGAAGGTAGAGTTAGAGCCTATATGTAGTAATTACGGTGTTAGAGATGTATGTGAAGCCGTTTTAGAGTCTATAGCAGAGATGTTCCTGACGTGGTTCGAAGGTAAGAAAAAGAAAACAATAGTTGCAACAGTACTCTATATATCGTTACTCATTGCTAAAGGTGTTAAAAGAGGTATACTGAAAACAGTTCTAGATAGAACAGATGCATCAAAACCTGCTGTAAACGATGCTGTTTCAAATTTTGTCAAGGTTAACTGGGAGCTAGGGATAGTATATATGAACCCCAAGCTCTACACAGTATTAAGAAATAGGTTAGAGATACCGAGCCATGTTATTCCCTACACAATGTCGGAAATTATAAAAGTGAAGCTCAGGATGGCATACCCAGGACTATTCGAATTCCTCGAAATTCTCTGTCAAAAGAATATAGGTAGAGACTGTATATCGCTATTACTAGAAGATCCAGCTAAACTAAGAGACCTCATACTAACACGCTACAACATACCGTTGATAGCGAAACGTATAGCAGAGAAACTCATAGCACCTATAGTAGAAGAATTAGATATAAACATACCAGTCTCTAGATTAGCAGATCTATTCGTAAATAATCCCAACGAACTTAGAAAAATCCTTTCATCAAATCTACAAAGAACTTCACAATGATCTGAAACTTCTTGATTTAACTCTTTATAGAAACAGTGGAACATAGATTGGATTCTAAAACAGTACAGAATTGAATACCACGGGATTAGTTTAGGTAAATCGCTAATTTCGACATTATCTCATGATCAATTACTTCTCTGTATTACTATTGCACCTCATAAGAGTAAAATTTATAAACTTTAGTAATACTATATATTAACTGGTATACATAATATAGAAGAGGTAGATGTTTATGAAGATTACTCTAACAGCGTTAGTGATAAGTTTTGCAGCTATGAAAAACTTTGGAATGGTATTTCGTAGTGGAGTTAGTTCTTATGGTTTTCTAGGTTCGTTGAGTAAAGATATTTTAAACATAGTTATAATTGCTCTGGTGGTCCTCATATTAATTATTGCCTTAGTTAATGGTATGATTAACTACGTTGAGCATAAAATATTCGAAGAGGAGTAGCCTAAGGTAATCCCTATCTCTTCCTCTGATCCCTGATTATCTTTGGGGTTATGAATTTTTTACCTAACTTCATTGCCTCTTCAATCCATTCACTATGTATTTTAATAGCTTCATTAGCAACTCTAATAGCATCTTCTATTCCTGCACTTGGCATAAATTCCTCCGTCTCTCTATTCGCTATTACAGCGCATACTGCTCCTGCTTTAAGTCCGTAGATATTAGCTAGAACAAATATTATAGATGATTCCATCTCGAAATTAAGTATGTTTACACTTCTTAGATATTCTATCAAACCTCTTTGATGAGGAGGTAGATATCCTCTGTAACCTGGTCTCTCCTGTCCTACATAGAAACTATCACTACTTGCTGTAAGGCCTACATGGTATTTTACGCCAAGGGTGTCTGCAGCATCTATCAATGCCAATACAACATCATAACTAGCTATAGCAGGGTACTCAGGTATAACATAGTGTTTACTAGTGCCTTCTAATCTAACAGCACCAGTTGATATTACAAGTTCTCCTACTTTTACATCGCGTTTAAGAGCACCTGTGGTACCAACTCTAATGAATACCTCTGCACCAACTCTAGCTAGCTCTTCAACAGCTATTGCTGTTGAAGGAGCTCCAATACCTGTACTAGTAGCAGATAAGAACACTTCTTTATAATAACCGCTATAAGTTACAAATTCTCTATAAGATGCAACATGCCAGTATCTATTCCAGTACCTAGCTATAACAGGAACTCTCTCTGGATCCCCAGGGAGGAGAATATATTTACCTACATCGCCAGGTTTTAACTTTAGGTGGTATACCTTACCCTCTCTATCTATAGGGACACTAGCCGAACTATATCTTTCGGAAAACATAGCTCAACCCCGAATTGATACTGTAGATTTGGAGATAATTTAGCTTTGGTATAGATCATGGAATTCTATAGCTGTATTAATAGTTTAAAAGAGATATGTAAAGAGATTTCTTTAGAGATATAGATAACGGTGTAGTTAATGGAGTTTGAGGTAGATATCCGTAAACTTATTGGTGAAGCACTTAAGGTTTTACCTAATTCTTATGCACCTTATAGTAATGTACATGTTGCAGTAGCTATACTTACATCAAATGGAAAGATATTCCTCGGGGTTAATGTTGAGAATGCGAGCTATGGTTTAACTATATGTGCTGAAAGAGTTGCTGTAGCATCAGCTATTACACATGGCGTGAAAAATTTTGATGCTGTAGCTATTGTTAGTGATACCCTGGAGCCTCTTCCACCTTGTGGGGCATGTAGACAAGTATTAGCGGAATTCGCAGACAGTAATCTATTGATAGTATCTTACTCGATTAAATCAGGTAAAACTATTAAATGGAGATTAGGCGAGCTATTACCATATGCTTTCAATTCTAACTATATTAAATATTAATTTAACAGAATTCAAGTAGTAGGATTAGATATTAAGAGAGTGCGTTTAGCGTTTTATAGGTGAAAGTTTTAATTTATTAAATACTATATCTTTCAGCTCTTCAATATCTTCTTTAGATACATCTGTTAATGGAAGTCTCATTCTACCTCCTCTTAAACCAAGTAAATTCATTGTATTCTTTATAACGCTATACTCCATATATTGATCTATGTATGGGTGTGGTAGTACTGTTGTTGAAGGTCCGTACTTCTTATTCATTTTATCTATAAATGACCAGTACGGATCTAGATACTCTAGGTATTGCCTCATCTTATTGAGGTCTCTGTTAAGTCCTGTATAGAGTATCTCTAGACTTATACCAGGCATAAAGTTTGCCCATCCTGAGGTAAACCCTTTGGCTCCTAGGAATGCTGCTGTTGCTAACCACCACCATTCACCTCTACCTTCTATAATCGGTACTTTATCACCTACAGCCTTTATTTGTTGGTAAAGCATTGGTGGGTAAGGTGTATTTTCTTTAACGAATATTATATTGTTAACAGATTCTACTAACCTCTTTAGAACATGTGGTTTCATGTATATTTTCGAAACATCGGGATTGTTATACACAGCTAACCCAATGTCTACAGATTCTGCTATCTTTTTATAGAACATGTATAAACCTTCTTCATTTGGTACATGGTAATAAGGTAACACGATCATAACACCATCAGCTCCCAGATCCTGAGCATATTTAGCTCTTTGAACAGCGGGTACAGCTCCAGAATGCGAACATCCGACAACAATAGGTACTTTACCACTAGCGATATCGATAACTGTAGCTATAACTTTCCTCCACTCCTCATCGCTAAGTGTATAGAATTCTCCAGTACTTCCAGTAGGTGTTAAGATAAACGGTTTACCGCGAACTTTCTCAACAAGGAATTGCGTATTCTCTTTCAAACCCTCGAAATCAACTTCTTCATTATCTTTAAAAGGTGTTACCATAACTATCTGGATAACTCCTTTAGCAGTAAAACTCCTTAAATCTGAAGGTTTCAACATCATCCCCAATATATGATGTATATTAAAGGTATTTATATCTTCATGACCTTGGTTGGTATGGTATAGAGTCCTATTATTTCATAATTATCTATCAGAGATAACTAAGGTTTAACGATGTTTTGTTTATCATAAGTGTGAATATTTGATAATTTTAAGTTCATAGGTATTTCATCTATGTTAACTTGTCTACAACTTTTAATTGAGATGAAAGTACGTATTTAGGTAAATATGATTATCGAATTCTTGAAGGGATTCAGCAAGTTTTAATAAAATAAATATAGGATAACAAGGGGTTATTGTTCTAGATAGGGAGTGCAGATCTAAATCTCTATCCTATATTATATAAAGAAAAACTTATTAATATCCAATATTTCATATACTCAATACTATATTATAGAGGTTATTCATTAAGTAGGTGAGGTACTTTGATAGAGGTTTTATCAGCAGTATTAGCCTCTGTTGCATGGAGTTTTGTCCCTGCGATAATTTCTAGGTGGGGTAAAGATGTTTCACCGTCTTTATTTACGGCTATTAGAGCTTTCTCTGCATTGATAATTCTTTTGATGATATTGAAACCATTGAGATATGTTTTAAAGGTTGATCTATTTATAGGTAACCTGGACGTTCCTATAATTGTATTACTCTTTGTATCTGGAGTAATAGGTCCAGGCATTGGTGATATAACTTATACAAAAGCTATACAGATTCTAGGGGGTTCTCTAGCTATAACAATTAGCTACACATATATATTGCTTGTGCAATTCTTTGCGTTAATACTTCATGTAGAGATTATAACCATAGGTGTTTTGATTGGCGGTATGATCTCGTTTCTAGGGGTATGTGTAGCAGTAGTAGGGAGACCTACTAAGATTAACTTTGTAGGTATTGTATATGCTTTAACTGCTTCTATATGTTGGGCTCTAGCTATAACAATTGTTAGAATCTTGCAGCCATACATAGATGTACTAACTTTGACTGTATTGAGAATAGCTTCTGCAGCTATTGCAACTACTGCAATAGGCTTTACAAAGAAGGAAAGGTTTAATCTTAGCTGTAGACTGTTCATATCAGCATTTGCAGCAGGGATTATCGGATGGTGTATAGGTATGGTTCTATATATGTTCTCTATATATGCTATAGGTGCTTCTAAAGCTTCTATAGCTACCTCATTAACCCCTATATTATCACAGTTAACAAGTAGGTACATCGCACATGAGAGACAATCTTTTCGTGTAGTGGTGGGCAGTCTCCTTGTTGCTATAGGTATTGCTATAAGTAATGTTTTGTAGATAACGTTTAATCTACATATATACTCCTATATACAGCTTGGTTTACTAACTTGTTGAATAAGTCTATATAGTGATCTAGAGCATCTGATTTAGCATGTGTTTCTGGGTATAGTGGTAGGAATCCACATTTACCTACATCTCTAGCTGTTGCATCGAATAGACCTATTTTTCTAAGCATATCAGCTACTTCTTGTTTATCAAAAGCTATTAATGGTCTTAGTATCGGTATCTCAATACCTTTAGAGATAACGTAGATATTATCTAGAGTTTGGCTAGCTACTTGACCAAGACTCTCGCCTGTTACAATAGCTTTAGCATTTCTCTCTCTAGCTAACCTCTGAGCTATTAGAAACATTAACTTTTTACATGCTAAGCATCGTAATCTTAAGGGTATGTAGTCACTTAATTTCTTAAGTAGTTCGCCATAATTTTCTACAAGAATAACCTCGAACTTATCCCTTGGTATCCATTCTCTAAGTTTTTTCAACACCTCAAAAACTCTTTGATAAGCTTCATCGTTATAGAAAGGTTTGTTAACCATGTGAAGTGGAATTACTTCACAGCCTCTCTTAGCTATTAACCATGTTGCAAGCGTACTATCCATACCTCCAGAGAATAGAGATATACACAGACCTTCAACACCATATGGAAGACCTCCAGGACCTTCAATGATATCTGTGAATATGTATGCTTTCTCTTCTCGAACCTCTATAAAAATCTCTAAGTCGGGGTTCTCTAGATCTACAGCTAGGTTGAGAGTTTCTTTTACTTTTTGACCAACAATCTTCTCTATATCTTTACTTGTTATAGGATAACTTTCAACTCTTCTAGCTCTTATAGCAAAGCTTGCAATTCTACGATTGCTGACATTTTTTTTAGCTAACTCAGTAGAAACTAAGGATATGGTCTCTATATCGTTACTAATTTCAATAGCTGGGCTTGCAGATACAATACCAAAGATCTTGGTTAACTTCTCTGAGCACTCCTTAAGACTATCTAAATCTTTAACGCTAGATATTTTAATGAAAATCCTCCCATTTTCTCTACGAATATAGAATTTCTCTACACCAATTCTCTTTAGCCTCCAGCTTATAGCGTCTATCAATATTTTTTCCATTCTATCTCGAACCAAAAGACCCTTCAGAGCTATTTCACCATACCTAACAAGTATAGTGAAATCCATGGCTACCACAATAACACAATCTTGCTTTGCTAAAGATATCCTTATCTCGAAGGTATAAGCTATAACACCTTATTAACTCAACAGATTATTAATCAAGGTTGATTAACTATCATAGTTTTTAACACTAAGTTTTAATTCTACGTTTATCAACTACGCTTTGGAAGTACACATGGTGAATAGACTAAAAACTTATCATCGTTTCTTGTAGAAAAGATACAACAGTTGTTCTGACCCCCTCCCCGCTCTGAAGGGCGAGGGCTTCCTTTAGGGGTTTCATTGGTTCCCCCATCTATTCGGGGATACATCTGTCATCTGAGGAGCAGTCGGGGTGGTCAGAGATCCTCCATCTACGTTTCTGTTTCGCAGTTGCCGATCCCGTATCTATGTGCTTAGAGGTAACCACAAAAACACCAACACAAAAGAGTCTATAAGCTTTTCTCCTCATCCCCACCCTTAAAGGCGAGACTTTCAGTTGTAAACGATATAGAGGTAGGAACTGAGGTATTCGTATAGAAACCTGGGTCTGTGGGGATTACATGAAAACTAAAGAAATTCTATGTAATTACAGCATCACCTAAATTAAACACCGAAGGACTACTCTTCAAAACAATATAAATATAATTTTAGTTTCTCGAAATAGATCTACAACTATACAAGCTTTAAACAGGTTGAAAAGTTATAATTTCTTTATCGGTTTAGTGCATATTGGTGATAAAGCTTGAAGAAAAAAGTTCTCATAATAATAGCTATTGTAGTTATAGTGTTTGGTATTGGTATAACTATGATGTTCTATAGGATACCTAGCCAAGGAATTCTACTGATATTTCCAGAAGAACTTGTATCTATATTAAGAAATGTGCCAAGAACACTAAATATAGAATCTCCAGCTTTTAAAAATGGTAGCTATATACCAACGAAATACACATGCGATGGAATTAATGTATCTCCAGAACTAAGGATTAGCGAAATACCATCTAATGCTAAGAGCATAGTTCTATTAATGTTTGATCCAGATGCTCCTGGAGGAGTATTCTGGCACTGGGTCTTCTATGGAATTAAACCAGATCAAGCAATAATTCCTGAAAATATTGTGAAAAACGATTACACAGACTATGGTATAAATGGATTGAATAGTTTTGGATCAATAGGCTACGGCGGGCCATGCCCACCTAGAGGAGATAAACCACATAGATATGTATTCTTAGTACTTGCTCTAGATATTGAGAGTAGCTGGTCACCAAGGTTAAGTTATAGAGATGTTGTGGATATGATTAAAGGGCATGTAATTACGTATGGATGTATTGTAGGATTATACGCGAGGTAAAAATAATAAAATTTTAAATGTTAAAAATAAAAATAATTTTATTTAATTATATTTTCGGTTCTATGTCTAGACTTTAGGTAATCCAAACATCAGTATTCCTCCGATTAGCTCTATAGTAGCTGCTATCAGTATTAGCTTATCTAGGCCTAGCCTAAGTACTACTCCGCCAACAAATCCACCTACTATAGATGCAATCGATATAGCTATGAATATTGTTGTAATAGCTACTGATACTAACTCTGGTCTAGCACTTCTTGATGCTACATAGCTTGTGCCCGGCATTCCAACAACTCCGAAGACTGTTACTATCCAGAATAGGATTGTGTATGCCCACATACTTCCTAGTGCAGGGTACATTATAAATGTTACTATAGCTGATGCAAGGATAGCGAATATCAGGGTTCTTCTTCCACCCCATTTATCGACTATAGGTCCCCAGATGTAAGTACCTACACCAAGCATTATAGAAGCAACGCCCATGCCTATGAACTGTATCCATGCGGGTGCGCTGTATATATATTGAAGGACTATTGATAACGACGGATACATGAAGTTCCAGCCTATTAGGTATATACAATAGCTATAGCCGTCCAGTAAACACCTCTAGCTTTTAATGCTGTAGCTATATCAGACATCTTCATAGCTGGAAGCCGAATCCTTGGTACTTTAACTGGTAATAAGAGTAGTAGAGATAGAAATGTTAAAGTAGCACCTGTGAAGTATAGTGTTTGAGGTGTAAGACCTGGGATAAGCCCTGCTATAACTTGAGATGCACCCATTCCTAGCATCATAGAACCTGCAAGAACACCTAGAATAGTTCCTCTAATTCTTTCAGGAGCTATAAGAGCACCCATAGCCATAAATAGAGAACCAAATGCAAATACTATACCACCTATAGTCCTGTAGATAACTAGCTCTACCCAGCTTCTAGCTAATCCAAGCAAGATATTGAACACAGTTCCAAGTATAAGACCTATCATCACAAGTTCTTTCCTTTTACCAGTTTTATCGGCATATATACCTACTGGCAGAAGGATTATTACAGAGATTATCGATGGGAACGCCATAATCATAGCAGTAGCTATAGCTGTAGGAGCACCTAGCTCAGTTGCGTGAACAGCTATAGCTGGTCCATAGATACCGAACCCTGCTCCAGAGAGTACAGCCGATAATGCGAGTAAGACTACGGGTACTAAAGAGACTTTTTGTTGTGAGGAAGCAATATCTAGTTCATCTCTATATACAGTTTATTTACTCCTCTATATAAACTTTTCTTGAATTTATAGATTAATCTCTAGGTATTATTATAGCTTTCAATTTACTGTGGTGGAATTATAAATTGGTTTCACGTTTTTTAGTTAAGACCTGAACTCTATAGCCATAAACATAGTAGTTATATTGATGAATAGCATTATTTGTATAAAGTATAGTGTAAGAATGGGATTAAGTTTTTAAATAAGGTTGTGGAAACATTACGCTGTAGGTGTTAGGAGTGTTTCCATATAGAGAAAAAGTGTTAGAATGTGTTGATAAAGTAAAGAGATATCTTGTTTCACCGAAGGTATCATTCGATATTGTAGGAGTTAATGTTTTTGGAGATATATCTAAGAAGTTTGATGTAGAAGCTGAAGATCTTATAATGAAATGTTTAGAGGATTCTTTGGAGGAGTTTGTATTAGTTGGGGAAGAAAAGGGTGTTAGAGTCATAGGAAGCCCGAAATGGATAGTTATAGCAGATCCTGTTGATGGTAGTACTAATTTCACCTATGATATCCCCTGGTCTTCAATCTCAATAGCTATAGCACCTTATACTGAGGATGCAAAAGTTAAAGACATTGTCTTCGCTGTAGTTTCAGAGATTACCAGAAATAGAATATACATCTTTGATAGTTTTTCTGTAGATACTGTAAACTATAGAAGAATGCCATCTTCTGCGCCAATAATACTTGGTTATTTCGAGGATCCAGAATCATATAAACCATTGATAAAATACCTAAAGTTAAGTCCAAGAAAACTAACGATAAGATCTCTTGGAAGTGCTGCTCTTGATATTGTATACGTTGGTTTAGGCAATGCAGAAGTTTTTATAGATGCAAGAGCTAGGCTTAGGAATGTTGATGTGGCTTCAGCTCTAAGAATAGCAATTGCACTAGGTGTAAAAGCGATTAACTGTAGCAACGATTTTGAAGATGCTGCAAACATCTCTATATATAGAATGGAGAGAATTAAATGTTTAGCTGTGGCATACAACGATGAAGTTCTAGAGAGACTTAGAAATGCATTTAACCAAAATTAACTAAGCAAATTTTACCAAAAACAATACCAACCTACGAAGCCTTTATCACAAGTTCATATAGTTTATCATTATATAGTTCAAACTGGTCAACAATAGACCTAGCTTTTACTAAATCATCTTGAGTATAGTAATCCTTGTTGGCTATTTCTTGCATCTGTATTACAAGCATCTTCATCTCTAATATGTACTGCTGTAGCTGAAGCACTTCATCAGTATATTCCGTAGGCCAACTAGTACTTTTAATTTGCTCAAGTATAGCATTTAGTATATCTATAGAGTCGTTGAGATATGCCAAAGGTTTTCTCCACATATCCATTAGAATCCATCTAATATTGTAGGGAAACATAAGGTATTGAGAATAGTTATTAGCTATAAGTAAGTCGTAAGCAACTTGTACATCGCGTAAAGCGATTCCATAGTAATGGTATATATCTAGGAGAATCAACTTATAGAAAGTAGATGGAGATACCCTGCTACATAGCCTCTGTACCTCGAAAAAATTGTAAGCTATCCAAACAAAAACCCCTGATAAAACTATCAAAGCTATAGCTAAAGCAATAACTATAATCCTCATACGCTTAAAAACCCTGGCATAAGCATCTAATTTCACAGTTTGGGTATTCTCTAAATCTGTACCCATAAGTCATCACTAAGGTATAGAGTTTAAGATCTGAATAAAAACTTTAATTAAGATGCTCTTAACATGATGATGGTTAAAGATTTAAATGAGTTGAGGAACTATATAGCACTATATATGCCTGGAGCTATCATATCTATAGATGATCTTAAGACAGACCTCCTCTCCACCATGAATGGCGAAGGTTCCTGCCATTGTGGGGAGGTTCGGGATTACATCTCCCTGCTTTGGGGATTCAATCCTGGGCCGGGTCTCCAGCCCATTACCCCTATCCCAGACGGGACTCGGGGTTATGAATATGTTGTATGCTCCTACTAGGTCTGCGTTGAATACTTATTCCAAAACAGTAAAAGGTTTATCTTAAAATAGACAAAGACTAGCTATTCTACGACATAGTATTTACGATTTACATTTGCCGATGTTGACCCATCCTCTAGTTTTCATAGTATTGTTTCTGCTGTGAAACTTGATGCTATTGTATACCAAGTTTCTCTAATTTAAATTTGAAATAGTTATATTATAATAGTGCAAATGAAGTTGCAGAGTTATGTTTATAAATATATTGTCTTTATTTAACTTAGCAACATTGAAATATGTATTGAATGCTGTTTTAATTCTCCTATGGATATTTCTTGAATATGAGATCCTTAGTTCACATCACAGTATATTTATGTATTTTATCGTCATTTCTACTAAGAATAATTCCTGATTTTGTATTCATCATGAATTGTTCTTCATTGAAGAGAGTTTAATTGATTTAAAATTTAATAAGTCTTTAGGTTTGAATATAGGGGTTCATGGATATAATTAGAATCAATATTGAAATAACTTAGAATGTAAACTATTTGATGTTAAAATTAAGAATTAAAATGTAAAAATAATTTTGTTTGAGTTTAGCTTATTTTAGCTTAAGCCTAGTAATGATGGATCTATTCCTAGTTTTTGTGCTAGTGTTTTGTATTCATCTAGTGATAGTACTATGATTTTTTCTCCTGTAGGTGCTGTAAATTCTATGTGTTTAGTTGATACTATGTCGACACCTGTATCATAGATTTTATTGTTTGGATAGCCAGGTATGAATTGTTTTAAGGCTTGTTCAACTCCGTATTTAGTCATGTTGTATAGTAGTTTAACTCCGTAATATCCCATGAAGTATTGTCTCTGACCTATAGTGGCAAGAGCATACCCTTCTACTAGTGGTGGTACGTTATCTGATGTTACATCGAATTCTACGAGTATAACTTTACCTGGTGGAAATCCAGCTTGTTTTAGAGCTTTTGCCCATGCAGGCCCATCGTAAGCGTAGACTCCGAATGCTATTGTTAGATCTGGATTTGCTTGAAGAACTGAAAGTGCTAGGTTAAGAGCTTGTGTTGGATCTTCTTGGTCGTTGTATGGTCCAAGCCATACTATGTTTATGTTACCCTTGATATCAGGATCTTTTACAGAACAGTTCATTATAGCGTGTTTGAATCCAGCCATTCTTTCCAGAGAGTTCATAGCTGTTAGAGAACCTGTCAACATAGCTACTTTAATTGTTGCACCAGGTTTTATGTATCCTTTTTCTTTTGCTAGTTGCCATGCGACTAAACCAGCTAGCCACCCAGCTTTATAGTTACCTGTACCTAGGTATACAAGTCTATTGCTTTGAGGAGCATCGGTATCTATAGTAATTACAGGGATACCCTGCTGAAGACCTTTATTAATATAAGGAGTTGCAGCACCTGGATCAGAAGGTGCTATAGCGATTCCGGCTACTTTTTGAGCAATATAAGAATCCATTGTGCTGAGCTGTGCAGGCACATCTTCTTTTGATGGGACCCAGAATATGGCATCAACACCTAGTTCTTGACCGGCTTTCTTAACACCTGCTTCAACAACACTCCAATATGGATGAACAGATTTACCGATTACAATGAATACTAGTTTAGTTGGTCCTCGTGGAGTTAAATAGTACATGTATATAGCTACACCAGCAACTATAGCAATAATAACTATAGCTACTATTACCACGGCTAAGGTTTTAGAAATAGCTTTATACAACATTTTGGCTCCCAAAGAAGTATTTTCCACTCGTATGTAGGTTAAATTTTTATATGAACATCATTAAATTAGCTATGAATAGAAATTAAGTAGGTATAAAAGTATTATGCCTATATCTTTACCTACCCTTTCTCCTATAAAGATCTATTGCAACTGCTACAGCTAGAATAACACCTGTTACAGAGTCATACCAATATGGAGAAACACCTGTTAGCACAAGAGCATTTCTTATCAATGTTATAAGGAAAGCCCCGATAACCGACCCCAAGGCAATCCCTTCACCACCAGCTAAACTTACTCCGCCAATAGCATTTGAAGCTATTGCATATAGCTCTTGACCTTTTCCAACGCCAGGGTACCCTGTCATCATAAGAGATGTAAATATTATACCTGCTATAGCGGCACAGATACTGCTATAGGAGTATGCAAAAAGCCTAGACTTGTTTATTGGTACACCACTTAATCTAGCAACTTCAATATTCCCTCCAATAGCATATAGATACCTACCAACGATAGTATATCTCTGTATAAATATGGTAATACTTCCAACGATAACTAGTATTACTGCAAGCATCCATGGCTGTGCAATTATAGATAGAGCCGGATATTCGTGAAGTGTTATAGGCCATCCAAATGTGATAGCACTTGCAAAACCTCCCCAGAATATTAAGCTAGCTAAAGTTATGATAAAGGCCGGCATTATCTGTGGGAGAGGTGGAGAAAAGAAGCTTACAACAGTTCCATGAAGTAACCCCACACTTGCACCAAAAATTAGCGATATTATTATTGCAGTAATGATCCTTTCGGTCACAGGTATCCACGTATTATTCTTAATAATTATCGCTAAGATCATTGAGACAGCTGATGCCACAGAACCTACAGATAAATCAATTCCACCAGATATTAAAACCATTGATTCACCCATAGCTAGGACACTTAATCCTAAGAACCATGTGAGCAAGACTTGCCAATTTGAGATTTCCCAAAACTTCGGATTGATAAAACCTGTAACTAGTGATATGACTAGTATAGCTATAACAATATTAAATATCGGCACCCTCCCTTTAACAATATCCTCTAATCTTATACTCAAAATAAAATCACCTACTTGTGTAGTATAGCCACAGGATCTCTTAATAAACTTATCATACTATTATAATAATATGTAGTATGTATCTATATTGATTTGAATGCTGTGTAAAGATTTTTAAACAGTTTAGTTTGCATAAATTATTGTGTATAAAGATATTGTTGTGGTGTGTTAACATGGATAAAGCATTAAGTGATGATTTATTTTCTCAGCCAATTCTAATTGTTGAGAATCTGTGGAAGAAGTTTCCAGGAGTAGTAGCTGTTAAAGGTGCATCTATAAAGGTTTTTGAGGGAGAAATAGTAGGGCTTGTAGGTGAAAATGGAGCTGGTAAATCAACGTTATTAAAGTGTGTAACAGGTGTTATCAGGAAAGACGCTGGTAGAATTTTTTGGTTCGGTCGTTTAGTTGATTTTCGTTCACCTTCTGAAGCTCTTAAGAATGGAATTATGTATGTTCCTCAAGATATTGTGCTTGCAAAAAACTTATCTATCTCGGATAACATCTTTTTAGGGATGGAAAGTAAACCTCTTTTTTCTTTAAAGAAGCTTCGCAACGAGTTTGATATCGCTAAACAGTTGTTAAGTGAGCTAGGGGTAGATTTTGATCCTAGGGTAAGGGGTGAAGAGGTTGGTACAGCTGCTGCACAGATAACTCTTATTGCAAGAGCTTTACACTTTAATGCAAAGCTCATTGCATTAGATGAGCCTACATCTGCTCTAGGACCTGTAGAAGTTGATCGTCTTCTTAATATTATGGTTAAGCTAAGGTCTAGAGGTATCTCAATGATATTTGTTAGCCATAAGATTGAAGAAGTTATGAAGGTTGCAGATAGAATCTATGTTATGAGGGATGGGGAAATAGTTGCAGAATTTGATAAGAATATATTTAATTTAAGCGAGATCATTAAAGCTATGATTGCTAGAGAGATAAAGGAGTTTTTCCCTAAGGAGAAGGTGCCTATAGGTGAAACTGTTCTTGAAGTAAGAAATCTATCCGATTACTATGGACTAGTTAAAAATGTATCATTCTATGTAAGAAGAGGTGAGATACTTGGTGTATATGGAATTGTAGGTTCCGGACGTACAGAGATAGCTTTAACTCTAATCGGTTATAGACGTAGGAAAGAAGGAGAGATTTATGTAAAAGGAGTACGAGTAGATATCAAGAAACCTTCTGATGCATTTAGATATGGTATAGCTTACCTACCTGAAGATTGGAAACTAGCTTTAGTCTACTTACTCTCAATAAGAGAAAACGTATCTTTACCTATAGCTCAAAATCTGAAGAGAATTAGTATAGGTTTAATATCTCCTATCAATCTATTTACTGAAAAAGAACTCGCATTAAAATTCATAGAAACTCTTAGAATTACTCCAAGAGACCCTAATAGAAAAGCTATATACCTAAGTGGTGGAAATAGACAGAAAGTTGCATTAGCAAAGCTTCTTGCTGCAAAAGCAGATATACTTATACTCGATGAACCAACACATGGTATCGATGTAGGTACAAAAGTAGAGATTAGGAAGCTTATGGTCGATCTTGCAAGAGAAGGGAAAGCAATATTATTAATATCTTCAGAATTACCAGAGGTTATAAATATGAGCGACAGAATACTCGTAATGAGAGAAGGAAAAATAGTAGCTGAGTTCACACGCGAACAAGCAACAGAAGAAAAAATAGTTAAAGCAGCAATTCTAAAAGAATCATAGCTACAATACCTGTTATTGTTAAACTAGTTCATTTTCATTTTTCTGTGAATAGATTTTTAATGATTTCAGATGAATACATGAAGAAATTGTTAACAAATCTTAAAAACTGATAGAATAGATAGTCATTGTTAATCTTAAGAATTGTGCTCAATTTAAGTACTAGCAAAGAAAAGCCGTGCTTTTTATTTAAGTAGATGGATCTTTATTATCAAAGTTTTAAAGCCTACACCAAGTTAATATATCTCTAAGCGTGTAAGTATGAACATATTTAATGAGTTTGCTAAGAAGTATTTTCTTGAAGCTGAAAAAGATTTGAGTAGAGCTAGGAGATTTATTCAAATGTCTGATTATCCTCAAGCAGTGTTCTATACATAGTAGTGTGTAGAAAATGTGCTAAAGCTCTACTAGAGTCTAAGAAATGTTATGTGAATAATCATGGATCTGAGTTTTTATCGATATTTCTAGAGGTTTTCGAGAAAGAATGGTTAGAGGAATTCAATGTTATTGTAGAAGCTTTAGAATTTCTTACATAGTACTGCACAAGATCTAGATACTCTGTATTCTTTAGGGAAAAATCTATAGCCCTGACGAATTTGTGAACATAGATATTGCTAACAAAGGTTTATTACTAGCTGAGAAGGTTCTTGAGGTGACTAGAGATTATCTTAGAAGAAGAGATATTATCTAAAATAATGAAGACTATAGAGAATTACAGGAAAGACCTTCTACTTGTAGTTATCTTTAGAAGCTATGTATATAACCCTTAAAAGCTAATGATATAAACATAATCGTTGTTGTAGACAATCTTAAAGATATATAAGAAAAGATAGAATTAGAAATAGTTAGGGGAGTTCTAAAAGAAAACCAAAGAAAAATAGACCTAGCTTTATACGTAAAACACCTCCTAAAAACATGTAAAGTATAGAAACATATCATTTTTACGACATCTTAATACCTCAAAAACTTCATAGAATTCAACAAGCATTGACAAAGCTTCATTAGTAATTAAACTTATGAACAATACTGTGATTTACGCTAGATTAAAATCTGTACCACAAGTAATGCTTAATATAAGATGCAGAAGTTTATCGTGAGATGTATATAAATTATTAGGTTTAGAAAGAGGAAGAGAGCCATACATAAGTATGACAATAGATACTTGATAACTACTGGTGTACTCAAGATCCTTTTAGAACTCTCAAAGAGTATATGGACACCTAGTGGCAAAACTCTGCTAACCTCTGAGCTTAGATCAAAGATTGTGAAGAGGATAAAAGAGATAGCATTGAAAATAGAGAAAAGCTATATAGTTACAATAGCTTTGTTAATAGCCATAGTAATCACATTAGCTAGGGATATCATAGGTTTTTATGCATATATAAGAGAGCCTTATATAGCTAGGCAGATAATTCTCTACAGCTATACCAAGGTATCTAGATACCGAATAGATTTCTATATGAAGCCAAACAATATATATGGAGATATAGTTGCCTCTGCTGAAAATAAATTACCTATATACTAAAACTTGGTCAACGGTATAAATATAAGCTATATCTATAGAGTTGACAATGCAAAAATCACTCGGATACTAAGAACAGCTGTCCTTTTATCTCGTCCTGATGGATGGAGTAGAAAATATATAGATGAATCTATAAAGTTCCTAGAAAAAGCTTCAGCGAATATATAGATATAAACAACATTATCAACACTATGGATAATCTATGCAGAGAGAGATAGGACTAAGGTCATCAACATTCAATATAGTTATAAATACATACATAGACTCAAAAACAGAGATAGGCTCTATCACAAAGATAGATCCATATAACCATACAATTACATTAAAGGTTGGTTCAACAAGAAATAGAATTGATGTTGCAGAAACCTGTTGCTAGCAACACCTATAGAGGAGAAGAAAACCATTTATGAAAAACAATATATCTGGTGTAGATGTAGAGGATAGAGAACAACATCAACCATATCAATAGCCTCTGGAGCTATAGCAACAACTATACTACTACTAGTTATAAAAATGAGGTTTTCCGAGAAGAAAAATCCTTTGAAAAATCGAGTCAAGGTATAGAGACATAATCATTAAGGTGAAGAACATACCAAAAAATTTACCTTTAATATATGTTGGTAAACCAGAAGAGCTTGTAAAAATCTTCCACCTTCTTGAAACACCTATACATAAAGTTGTAACTGAAAGCCTCGCTATTTATGGTGGGGATGAATGGAAAAGTTTATAATTTTTCTTTATTTAATTGATCTTGGTTATGAGTATTAAAATCTTTGAGCCGATGGCGACGATAAACAGCTTATTAATAATCCTGAGCCACGCTTTGGGATAGGGGTAATGGGCTGGAGACCCAGCCCGGGGCTAAACACTCATGAAGAAGGGATGTAGCCCCAAACCTCCCCGCACTACCAGGAACCCCTGCACTTCAGAGTGGGGAGGAGGTCAGTCTTAACATCTATTATAGCCATAGCTATTAGAGGTTTTTGGATATTACATCCTTCGCTATCGAGCCTATAATGCATACGAGATAACTCACTACTCCTACACCAAAAGCTCTAAATACGATGTTAAACTTATTCTAAACTAAAGTCTAGCAATATTTTCGAGAACTACGTTGTATCTCTATCGCAAGTTAATAGCATGTATCTACACATAGTCGATAGAGTGATAGTTAACCATACTTATAGTATTACCAAAGATGAGTTTTACTGAGATTACATTCAAAAAACACAGATTCATAACTAGAAAGTTTATTTACAGACCTTACAATACGTTATCATTGATACAAACTATAATACTTTAAACTGTAGTACAAAATAAAGTTCCGGGCCCGTAGCTCAGCTAGGAAAAGAGCGCCGGCCTTCGGAGCCGGTGGTCAGGGGTTCAAATCCCCTCGGGCCCGCCACAGAATAGACATCCTTTTAATGTTTTTCAGAATATCAAGTATACCCAGATTTAACAATGGCATTCGACGTCTATGCTTACAACGGCCCTGTATATGCTAAAGCTCAAAACAAGTTGACTTCCATTAAGTAAAGTTGTACGCGAGAATTCGATATAACATTAGACAACGTGCCACCACTAGTAAAAAGAAACACTTGTAGCTATAGGTCAGAGACAGTATTCCATGGTTTACTACGGAGTAGAACTGCTACACACAATATCTAAGTATTGTATTGAATAAGCACCCATCAAGATGCAATAGACTTATAGTGGGATTGTTTCCTATATATACTATAATATAGTTGCTATATTGAAAAGCTTATTTTCTGTTGTATCGTGTATCCAGATATATTGGTGATGTTAGGCCCGTCTCTACTGAGGTATGATGTGAGAACCCGAGTCTGATTCTCTTAATGTTTTTATCTATTGTTGAACTATGATAGATTTATTTTGTTTTAAGTAGATTTACTTTGGTTTGGTTTAGAATGTTTTGTAGATCTTATGATTATATTGTTTTAGATATGAAGAATCTTTGTAGAGTTTTGTGTTTTCCTAGTTTTGATGATATTTGTTGTAGAGATAGATTTAGAGAGCTTGTTAGGTTAGGTATAACATCTATATATAGTTTTGGAGAAATTCTTCTTTGGAATGGTGTACGTGTTGTTGGTAAAGGGCATTCAGCTGTTGTTGTTCTTGCACATCATGTTGAATATGGTGATATAGCTTTGAAGATAAGGAGGATTGATTCGAAGAGCATATCTTTAGAATATGAAGGTTTTATACTTAGAAAAGCTAGGATAAGTTTTGCTCCGAAGGTGTATATGTATTCAAGAGATTTCCTTTTAAGAGAATTTGTTGATGGATGTACATTAGAAAAATTCCTAGAGGTCTACAGCCATCAACCTAAAGTAATTTTAAAAGGTTTTGAATATATCCTTAGAGGGGCTCTCGAATTAGATCTAATTGGTATTGATTTAGTTGAAATATCTAGACCTCATAAACAAATTATCTATAGATGTTGCAACTCTAGCGAACCTTTGTTTATAGATTTTGAATCTGCTAAAATTAGTCCTAGACCTTTAAATATAACTAAGGTTATAAATTTCTTAATCAAAGGTAGTATCGAGAACCATAGGATTAGAGATATCCTTAGGTTAAACGATGATAAAGTAACTAGGATTCTTGAATTAGCTAAACAATACAAGAAAACTATCGATAGAGAATTGAGGAAAAGATTAGTTGAAGAAATAGTGGAGATACTTAATAAGTAGAAGCGTTAGGATAGAACTAAGGATTTTTAATAAATATTGATTCTATAACCCTAGGTATAGTTTTGCAAGTTCGCTATTCTCAAGATCTTTAGGATTTCCTTCAAACCTGATTTTCCCACTTACAAGAAGATATGCTTTATCACTTATCTCTAGAGCTCTTTTAACATATTGCTCAACGAGAACTACAGTTATCTTTAGGTTATCTCTTATATCGATAACAGTATTAAGAACTTTTTTAACTATTATCGGAGCTAAATCTGATGTCACTTCATCTAAAAGTATTACCTTAGGATTCTTCATCAAACCCATGGCTATTGCAAGCATTCTCCTCTCGCCACCGCTTAGAGTACCAGCTTTTCTATGTAGAAACTCTCTTAATCTTGGGAATAGATCTAGAACAGAGTCTATTTTCTCTCTAAGTTCTTTCTTATCTAATAGATAACCAGCTAGAACAAGGTTTTCGTAAACAGTTAGCTCTGAGAATATGTTGAACATCTGAGGTACATATGCTATACCTAAGCGAGCTTTTTTATAAGGTTTAAGTTTCGTTACATCGAATCCATTGAAAAGAACTCTGCCCTCGTATATATCTGCTAAACCATAGATACTGTTTAACAAAGTCGTTTTACCAGCTCCGTTAGGACCTACAATAGCTGTTATACTATTCAAAGGGATAGAGATATTTATATCGAATAAAACTCTAAGTTTACCGTAGCCTGCTGAAAGGTTATCTATCGATATGCTCACAATCTATTCCCCAAGATAAACCTCTACAACCTTGGGATGCTTATATATATCCCCTGGAGATCCTTCAGCTATCACACTCCCTCTATCCATAACGTATACATAATCAGCGAAAGGTAAAGCTATATCTATTCTATGCTCAACCACAAGGAAAGTTATATCTATAGAACTCTTTATAGCTCTAAGTCTTTCAAAAATAGATTTAGCATATGCAGGATCTGTACCACCTATAGGTTCATCGAGAGCAACAAGTTTAGCATTTGCAGCTAAAGCTCTTGCAACTTCTAACATCTTAAGCTGCCCAGCACCAAGTTTATGCGTAGGTATATCCCAGTTGTTATCTAAACCAACAAGTTTAAGCACTCTAAAAGCTTTCTCAATATTCTCCTCTTCAACATTTTTCCAAACAGGTCTTATAGGTGCGTAGAGAGGATTCTCACCCCTACTACTAAAAACAGTTAAAATATTCTCTAGAACTGTTAGCGATAGGAATGGCTGAGGAATCTGGAAAGATCTAACAAAACCTAGTCTATAGATTCTATGAGGAGGCCATCCAGTTATATCAACACTCCCATTGTTATTCGGAGAGAAGAAGATTTTACCTTTATCAGGTTTTAGAACACCCATACACGTATTTATAAAAGTTGATTTTCCAGCTCCATTAGGACCTATTAAAAGTGTTAACGAATTTCTCGAAATTTTGATATTTACATTGTTTAACGCTATTAATCCTCCAAATCGTTTTGTTAACTCTATTGTTGTTAGAACAGATCCTACTTTCTCCATATTATTATCCCTCTGTTTATATCTTCATAACACACTTAGCACTATATTAGGAGTTTAAAAAGAATTTAGCTATTTAAACTTATCGTCCATAACATACATGTATCAGCGTTAAGAAGACCATTGAATACGATCTTTAAGGACATCGTATGATCCTACAACTTTCCACTCGTATTTATCCCCTACTTTAACAATCGCCCAAATATCATACCTTAGCGGAACTCTATCACCGTTCTCATCAAGTATAACTTTACCTGAAGCTCCTGTATACTCTTTCAATACTTCATTAAGAGCTTCTTTAACAGCTATAGGGTCGTACTTACCAGCACGATCTATTGCTAGTGCAAGTGTCCAAGCTATATCATAGGCAAAGTATGTGTAGCCCATAGGATCTCTACCGAGTTTCTCACGGATAACCTTCTTCACAACATCTGCTTTTTCAGTGAGCTCTGGAGAAGCCATAGTGCTATAGAAACCTACTTTTACAACCATATCTACAATACCTGGGTTAAGTAGTTCAACTATGTTAGCTGTACCATCAGATCCTTGCCATTTAACTTCGCTAAGTATCGGGTAATTCTTTGCAGCAGCGAATACAGCTTCAGCTTCCCCGAAGGATATCAATGCTATACCTATCTTATCTTTTCCATACTTTTTAGTAGCATCTTCAACTATAGAAGCTAGTTGTGAAACCTCTAGAGAGAACTCTTTAGCATTAGGATCGTAAGGTATACGTTCTACAATACCACAGCTCTCTCCACTTGCTTTACATATCTTATCAAAGGATTTAATAGTTGCATCAGCTAACCCATCACCCCAAGTATCATGTCTCCACATAACTATAAGCCAGCGAGCACCTCTCTCCCAGAGGATTCTAGCAATAGCAACACCTTGGGCATGATCTGGTGGAGCATACCTCAAAGCCATGTCTGGAAGGGCGAGAGCAGGGGATGTAGATGAAGGAGATACTATTAATATACCCTTCGAATTGCAGTAACTAAGAGCTTCACCTAGTTCTACACTTGATACACCCCCTATAAACATCTTAACCCCAGCAGCATGTAGAGACATCAACTTCTCTAGATGTGTTTTAGGATCTATAGCGGTATCCTCGATAATGATATCGATCCTCCAATTCTTACCCTGTGATTGTAGGTAGCTATTTATTTCTTGTTCTACATATTCAAGAATTGTCTTTAGCTCTGCACCAAAAGATGCTAATTGACCTGATAATGGTAGCAGAGCCCCGATTTTATATACCTCAACTCCGCTAGTAGGTGTAGTAGTCGTAGGGGTTGGAGATAGTGTAGTATAGGTCGTTAGGGTAGGTAAGTAAGTAACAGTTGCTGTTTTTGTTAATTCTATAGTTACAGTTTTTTCAATTGTTATAGATGTAGTTACAGGCTGTGCTGATGGAGCGCCACCTCTACCAATAAAATAACCTGCTATTCCTGCTACTATAATAGCTAATACAAGTACAACGATGTATACGAAGTTCGTTTTTGTAGCCATTTTTACACCCAGTATAGGTTCTTAGAGTTTTTACTTAATAGTAACGGTATATAAAGTTTTTATAACTTAGCAAAATTTTTAACTTTCTGTTAATGGTATAGATGCGAGGTGAAGATAATAGATGATCGATGTAACACTGATTGTGAAAGCCGTTATATACTCAATAAGTGTAGCTCTAGGTGCTGTAGGGGTATCTATAATATATAATGCTACGAAAACATTTAACTTTGCCCACGCTTCTATGGTAGGCTGGGGTGTCTATATAGTCTTTGCTTTCTTCTGGTTCTATAGATACCCACCTGAGTTATTCCTACCGCTAGCATTTCTTTTCTCAGGTTTTCTAGGTATAGCAACATATATTATAGTCAATAGACGTTTAATCATGGCGAAAGCATCAGATATAAATCTCATGATGTCTACCCTAGGTGTAGATATAATTCTATTCGCGTTTCTCAATATATTTGCGGATTACCTTATGTACACACATAAAATCGGTATTGCGAAAGGCTTTGTTCTCGAGACATGGGATCCGCGTATAGATGTTCTTGGTATTGAAATAAGGTTAGCGTGGATTATAGCTCCAGTGGCGTTCATAACCATATTTTTATCGCTATACACTATGTTCTCTAGGACAAAACTTGGTATAGCTATGAGAGCTACAATAGAGAACCCAGAGTTAGCGCAACTTCAAGGTATAAATCCTGAGGTTGTCTATCTCTTCTCATGGTTTTTAGGAGGAGGTTTAGCAGGTCTCTCTGGAGGTGTCCTAGGTTTAATTTTCGCCGGGAAACCTACAATAGGTATGGAAACTGTTGTCACATTTTTTGCAGGTGCTATTGTAGGGGGTTTGGAGACAGTATATGGAGGGTTTATAGGGGGTTTCCTTGTCGGATTAAGTGAATACCTCATACCTTCAATCCTAGCACCAATAACAGGTAGCTGGGTAAATTCCTATAGAATGGTTATACCTCTCGTAATGATGGCTCTAACTTTGCTTATCAAACCATCTGGTCTCGGAGCTATAATTGAGAAGAGGCTGAGATAATGATAGAGTTGAACCCCCTCGCCGAGCTCATAATCATGAACTTCGCTATAGGTTTAATCGTAACAATTAGCTTAAATATCGAAGTAGGGTATCTTAGAATCCCCCAGTTTGGACGTCTTTTAGCAGTTATTGCAGGAGCTATAATCGCAGCAGCAGTACCAGGTAGAATTCTCGCATTATACCTAGATCTTCCATATGGAGCTGAATACGTTAACCATATGTACAATGCAAAGATCGTTATGCAGATAAATAACTTCCTATCTAAAAACCCATTGCTCTCAGTAGCAGTATTTGTTGCAATGCTAGCTTTAGCTGCTGTTGCAGGTGGTATCATTGGTTATCTATGTGCATATCCAGCGCTTCGTTTAAAAGGATCGTATCTAGGGATAACATTGCTTACATTTGGTGAAATAGTTACAAGTATTGCATGGAATTACCAGCCGCTCGTAGGGGGAACTATGGGGGTCTACATGATAAACCCCTTCGCTTTTGTAGGAGGTGGAAGCTCTTCACTAATAGCTTTAATAACATTAGCAATAGCTATTACTCTATACCTATATGCTGAAATTCTCGCAAGATCTCCTTTTGTCAGAATGCTTAAAGCTATAAGAGATTCAGAAACTGCTGCAGAAGTTTACGGGAAAAATGTTGTTAAAGCACGTTCACAAACATTAATCATAGGTGGGTCTATAGCAGCTGTAGGTGGGGCTTTATGGGCTATCTATACGGGGAGAATGAGTGCAGCATCCTATACAAGGCTTACATGGACTTTCTGGCCATGGGCATTTATGATGCTTGGTGGTGTGGGGAATAATCTAGGTGTACTGCTAGGTGTTCTACTATTTACATTAGTAAGAACAGCCATCATCCAATATAAGTACGCCATAACGTATATTATACCTATAGCACCTGAATGGCTTGAATACATACTTGTCGGGCTAGTAATAATCCTTGTAGTAATGTTTAGACCCCAAGGACTTATACCTGAAAAACCAACATTAACATTCCCCAAGAGAACTGTTGAAGAGATAAAAAAGAGAATAGAGTTATCACAGAAAGAATCTATATAATATGGAGATACTTAGTTCAAATAGGGTTTTCTATGTGCTACTTAAAGATATCAATAATAACTGGTTTAAGGTAGTTAAGAAGATCTGATGTTTTAACTTTGTAAAGCTTATTCAGTCTACCTCCACCGCAGAGAACATTCTCATTAACTAGGATAGCAGGATCTAGAAAAACTTTCAACGATTTAACCCTAGGCGATAAAGGTGTAACAGCACCAGGCTCAACTCCAAGAACGTCTAGAACATCTTTACGTTTAGCAAGAGAAATATGAGAACCGAGGATCTTAGAAGCTTTTTCATAATCTATCTTTCTATCACCTCTAACAATAGCAATAATAAAACTATCCTTTGTTTTCAGTAGAAGTGTTTTAATAATTTTACTCGGAGGTTCCCCGCTTAGTCTAGAGGCTTTGTCAACACTTTCAACTGTATCGCTAAACTCAAGTACCTCTACTCTAACCCCTTCAACAACTTCTTCCCAACTCTTTACACGATTCATATAGCATCTCCTCAAACAACACTTCCACTAGCGGATATATGCAATACCTAGCTATAAACAATTCATTATTTAAAATTTGTATAAAAGGTTTCAGATCTATAACTACTGTGGAAGGATATGAAACGTTATAGCTATAAGTATGTAGATGGAATTGTGTTGACAAGTTGGAATAGCGAAGAAATACTGAAAAACGTAAAAAAAGGTTTAACCAAATTTAAAATACTTGTTGATCTAGGTTTGAAGATGGTAGAGGTAGAAGTTTCTAAAGATTTTGTCTATATAGATAGTCTACCAGTAGATTTTGATATAATTAAAAGTTTTAAAGAAGGGTTTGTATACAAGATAATTGATGGTAAAATTCAGAGGCTAGATATGTTCATCAATGGGAAATACTATAAGCTCAAAGCTATAGCACATGATAAAGCACCTACTATCGAGATCAATGGGATTCATATGCATAGAATACATGGGTTAGATCCTTGGAGTGATAGCGTTTTAAAGATTAGAAGCATCGGTAAGAGAATTAAAGGTGCTAGAGTTTTAGATATTTGTACAGGTTTAGGTTATACAGCTATTGCTGAAGTTATTTTTGGAGCAGAGAATGTATTGACTATCGATATCGATGAAAATGTGCTTTTCCTAGCATCTATGAATCCATGGTCAAAAGGTTTAGAAAACCCTAAGATAGAGATAATATTAGGAGATGCTGTAGAAGTTCTAGACTATATAAACCCCGGGGAATACGATGTAGTTGTTCACGATCCTCCAAGATTTGAAATTGCTGGCGAACTCTATAGCCTTGATTTTTATCGAAAGATATACAGAGTCCTTAAGAAAGGTGGGATTCTTATCCACTACACTGGGAACCCTGGGAAGCATAGCAATGTAGATATTCTTAAAGGGATCAAGAGTAGACTCGTTAAAACAGGGTTCGATGGAATTGAATGGGTTGATGCTATACAAGGTTTTAAAGCTTTCAAAATCTACTAATAATGTCACCTCGCTTAAGCATATAAACTTAGGTTAAACCTACAGTGTTAGATAAGTTGTATGTATAGGTGTTAAGCAATGTCTGTAGAGGATTGGAAAACTTACAGATATCAACAGGTAGAGATTAAAAGAGATATTCGGGACGATATCCACGATTTCTTAACAAAAGTGTTCAACGTATATATGGTGAAATTACCGCCAGAAATCTTTAAGCAACTAGATAATGTTAGAGATAAGCTAGTTACGTTGACTGCTAGGTTTAGTAATGAGAATTACAATGAGTTTTGCGATACTTTTTCAAAAATTCATAGAATAATAGTTTTAGATAAAGATGTGCGTAGCGATATTAAGAATATTGTTAAAGAGTTAGCCGATAGAACGAATAGATTCTTTACATTGAAGGGAATGCCTGTTTGTGTTAGAGAACTCAAGTATAATATTTTAAGAGTAAAAGTTATGTTCAATTCAACTCCTTTAGAGAAAGCAAGGATTGTAGTAGAATCTGAAGGTAGGATAGTTGCATCATCTGAAACAGATGTTAATGGATTAGCTATAGTTGAGGTTCCAGAGGGTAGGCATAGTGTATATGTTTATAAGTATATAAAAGAAGGTGAATATATATATGAAGAGAAGCTAGTTGAAGTTCCAGTAGAAACTGAACTAATGTTCGATATTAAGGAGACTAAAACAGCTACAGAGATAGCTAAAGAGCGAGGAGGAAAACCTCTTATAAAAGAAGTTTCTTAATCTATGATTCAGCTAGAGATAGGATATACGAACATTCTTTAACCTTTTTATCACTATAATCGTAGAACTTTATCATCAAGATATCTTCATTATTCAGTACAGCGTTATCTAAAGCATCCCAAAGATCTTCTAGAGTTTCTATATCTACATTGTTTACAGAGATTATAATATCACCAATATCTATTTTGCATACTTCTACAATTCTCTTGTTATATATAGAGGATATAGTTAAACCCCTAACTTCTCTAGAAAAACCTTCAACAACTTTTAACCCTAAAGTTGGATGAATAATCTTTCCTAAATTCTTTAGAATTCTATAGCTATAGATTATACGTTTAATAGGAACCGCTAGAGCAAACTCATTTAAATTCATAGCGTTAGCAACAACCATACCTATAACATTTCCACTAATATCAATAACAGGTCCTCCACTCATACCTGGTATCGTTGGTGTACTAAGCATCATTAAACCTTCTACATATTTACCATCTATAAAAGTACCTACTTTATATCCACTAACGATACCTATCGCATGGTAAGGTCTTAGAAGACCATAAGGCATACCGCTCGCAATAACGATACTACCAATAGGAGGTATATCGTTAGATATATCAAGTGGTTGTAAAAGTTCACTCGACTCTATAAAAGCTATATCCCATCTATTATCTATAGCAAGAACATTTCCACAGAACCTCCCACCATCTACACCAACAAAACACACCTTCTCAACAGGATCTAGATGAGCTACAGTAACCACTACATTTCTATCTATTGCAAAACCTGTAGCCGATCTAATAAAATCGTAAACCTCGCTACACGAAGCATTACTAAATGGAACAGATACAAGAACAATAGATTTATTAACACGTGATACAATCGACGATACCCATGTATTAAAAGCTATAGCTATACCACGATCTTGTTGACCATTTCTCACAAAATGCACCCCTTAATTTTATCTATCTCCACTAGAACATATCTACAAGGGAAACTATATTACCTAGAACCCACTATAAAGGCGTCCTATGGGTATTACCTATAAGAATACCTATTAAGTTTTTGAACCACTATAAATATACAAAGAGAAGGTGATATATTTTGAAATGCGTTGCAGTAACTGTTGAAGGAGTTTTAAAAGGTTTAGGATACCTAGGCTACGTCTATATAGCTGCTGTAGAACTTAAAATAAAAGGTTGGGCAATGTATAGAGAAGACAATTCTGTTGAGATAATCGCTATTGGGGATGAAGAAAAGGTAGAAAAATTTCTAGAAAAACTATATTTTCACGATTCCCTAGCTATTGTAAATAACATCTATGTAAACCCTTGTCCTAATGATATCTCTATTAATGTAGATTCCTTCGAACTGATACTCTAATTCTTAACACTCTACAATATTCTATGTAAATCAATTTAAATTTTAATTCAAATACCTAATGAATTAGTTATCAATTCAATAAACTTATCACCAGCTTTGCAAAATACTAACATAAATATTACAACTGAAAGCCTCGCCTTTTAAGGCGGGGATGAATAGAAAAGATTATAAATTCTTCTATTTAATTATTCTCGGTGATGAGTGTTAAGTATTTTGAGCTAGTGGCGATGATAAATAGTCTACTCATAACCCCGAGTCCCACTTGGGATAGGGGTAATGGGCTGGAGACCCAGCCCGGGATTAAACCTTCAGAAAGAGGGGGTGTAATCCCAAACCTCCCCGCAATAGCGAGAACCCCCGCCATGAATGGCGGGGAGGAGGTCAGACACTAGCTTCTTATCAGATTGAAAATACTGAAGGATTTTCATGAAATATACCGATTTCTCGTTACTAATGCGATATGTTTAGATGGATACCTATGATTGGGATGCGGATGTGTTTATCTTTTTAAAGTATTTATATTATTCACTAACTTTCCTAGGATTGAATAGCCTTTCTCTGTAACGATATATCTTCCTCTAATTTCTTCTACAAGCCCTAGAATTCTCAACGTGTTTAAATCTAACAGAACTTCTTTAACTATACCTTCACCTTTCCCGCAGCTATAGTAGTGCGAAGGGATATTATTGTTCTTGCAGAGGATTGCTACTTGAGATGTAAGTTCTTTCAATGTTAATCCATTTGAGTTCTTAGCTATTATTGATAGTAAAACTATTTGGGGTGGAATTTTCTGTACCAAAGTTTAACCCTATGTAATGTAGAAGTAGTAACACTATTTTTAGACTACAGCATTATAATGAGTTACGAGTATAAGTTAAATTATTTAAAAAGTGATTTAAGTATAGGAGAGGATTCAGCTTTGCGAAGGTTTTTCACTTTTCTTCAGCATAGAGTAGATCATGTCTTTGATACCAGCTTTAGCTAAAAGTCTTTCTAATCTGTAGAGCTGTTCATGTGCTATATCTATCTTTTTAGCCATCTGGGCTATGGGTATATCACTTGCTCTTGCATAGAGTAGATATATGAGCGTTCTAACGCTATGAGGATGCCTTAGTGATGAAGCTATACCACTATCGAATACAAGCCAATCAATTACATCTAGGTGTTTATTAAGCCAGTCAGCTATATCGGGTGGTAATTCAAAACTATGCTCAAGTCTTTTTCTAAATATAACTTTATTTCCTTCAACCATTAGTTTCCTCTTTCTTCTCCTCCTCTTCTCAAACATAAGCTCTCCTCCATTCATAATCTCACACTCAACTCTTAACCGAATTCTAAAACTATGATAAAGAGTTTATAAATTTATCTGTTTTTCGAAGTTAAAACACTTCTTAAGAAAAGATTAATTAACCTCTAAAAGAGTAGATCTAAATTTTCGCGAGTTTTTAGAACATATTTAAGCTAGGCAAAGGTAAGTATACGAGGATTCGGTGATATTTTTGAAGAACTTACCTGAAGCAGAGACATCTTTCCTAAGAGCAACTATTGTTTATAAAAATAAGGAGAAGCCTTTGGTATGCGATATATATGATCTTCTTGAATGTGAATCAAGCGAATGTGCTTTAGAATTATTCGATCTATATATACAAGAAGAGATTGGAGTTACCAAAAGATCTCTTATAGGTTTTAATGATGTTAGAGGTGGGAAGATCTTTATTTATAAAGTCGATGACGAAGTTCTGTGTTTATGTATACATAGAGTTGATATAAATTGTCTATCTATATGCAGAGACTATATGAAGTAATTCGCAATATATTTAAACACTCTTAGAATATCTTCACATGATATTGCTAAGTGGAGAATCGATAGAACCAATGTAATGATATTTGATGTAAGTGTATATAGAACTGCTAGCGTTATTGTTATTATTTGTGGTGCTACAGCGATTACTATGTACTGGTCTATATTTTTGAATGTTGATTTGAACCCTATAAGCATGCCGTTTATAACAAAGTTGAATTTTAATTTATATAATTTCAATGGTATTACGTGTAGAATCTCGTGAGCTAGACCTATCAAAGGTATAGCTATGAAAACCAAATTGAGATTTTCTTTGTCTATTGATGCAGCTGCAAACCATCCAATTACTAATCCTAGGAGTATTTGAATAAATATTCTCAGTTTCACCCAGGTCTCCCACTAGGTGTACAGGTTTCCAGGTTAATAGATTTGGCGAGTTCAATAAGTAGTTGACCGAAACATTCAGTAAAACTCAATTCAACTCAAGTGATACAAGTTTACCTTTTACCATGGTACTTGTTTTAACTTAAATTTATATGCCAAGTAATTCGTTATAATATGTAGAAATATAGTTATAATTGTTAGAAGTAGCAATTCGATCAACGTAATGTTTATAGAGTTCAGCAAATAGGCTATAGCTAAGGCTGTGTAGAGAAACATTGTCTGATCTATAAATGGAAGTGGGTCTCCAGGTTTTATACCTAGTCTCCTCTTGATAAATGCACCAAGAAGATCACCTAGCATTGACCCAATACTTAGAGCAATACCCCTGATGATATAGATGTTATTATAGCTATTTAAAAACCATTGAGCAATACCAACTAGAACCCCTGTAGCAACACCTATAAAGAACCCTTCCCAAGTCTTGTTATCCCCGAAAATCCTTCTACCATCTGGTAAATGAATTCCTCTATCTATAGGATGTCTACTATACCTAAATTTGCTAAGAATTTTAACACCTAATACAGGTGCTCCATTAGCTACGTATGCTGGGAGTACCACCCATATTAACGTCAATACCTCTTTAAGTATATCCATATTGTGACTACCGCACTTACTTATAACTAAATCTATCGATTTTTACTCATAAACATTTTTATATCTTACGTAATAAAGACAAAAACCTGTGGGGGAATATAATGAAGCGTACCGAGATCAGATGGCATGGTAGAGGTGGTCAAGGAGCTGTTACAGCATCTATTGTTTTAGCAGAAGCCGCTGTATACCAAGGGAAGTATGCTCAAGCTTACCCAGAATTTGGTGCTGAACGTAGAGGTGCACCTGTTAGAGCTTATACAAGGATATCCGATGAACTTATTAAAACTAGAGCACCTATACTTACACCAGATGTAGTTGTTGTCCTAGATCCATCTCTCGATAAATCTATATATTTAGAAGGTCTTAAGGTTGGAGGTACTTTAATAATTAATACTAAGAAGAATTTAGATGAGGTTAAGAAATATATAGGTAGAGACGATCTTAAGATAGCTAGAGTAGATGCTACAAAAATTGCTCTAGAGGTACTGAAAGCACCTTTCGTTAACATGGCTATGATAGGTGCTTTAGTGAGAGTAATACCTATTGTTGATCTACACTATGTAGAGGAAGTTATTAAAGAGTCTTTTAGACCTAAAGTAGCTGAACTTAATATCGAAGCTGTTAGAAGAGCTTACCAAGAGGTTGAAACACTATGAGCTCCGAGAAGAAGTTACCAGGCTGGAAATCAATACCTATGGCCGGAGCAATACTGAAACCAGGCAATTTCGCTGAAAGACCTACAGGTGATTGGAGAGTCTTCAGACCTATAATAAACCAAGATAAGTGTTTAAGATGCCTTATATGCTGGGTTGTATGCCCAGAGCCTGCTATATATATCGTTGATAAATCGTACAGAACTTCTGGCGGTAGAGAATGGAAGTTCACTCTTGAGATAGACTACAACTACTGTAAAGGTTGTGGACTCTGTGTAGAGGAATGCCCTGTTAAAGCTATTGATTTTATTGAAGAGGTGAAGTAAATGAACAACTTCTGGATGAGAATACCTTTAACTTCAAACTATGCAGCGGCTTATGCAGCTAAAGATGTTGATGTAGATGTTGTAGCCGCGTATCCAATAACACCTCAAACACCTGTAGTTGAACGAATAGCAGAGTTCATAGCTAATGGCGAGTTAAACGCAGAAATGGTTCATGTTGAAAGTGAGCACTCAGCTCTAAGTGCATGTATCGGAGCTTCAGCTGTAGGTGCAAGAGTTTTCACAGCAACTTCTGCTCAAGGTCTAGAACTTATGCACGAAATTCTATTCATTGCATCCGGGCTTAGATTACCGATAGTAATGGCTATTGCTGCTAGAGCTTTATCAGCTCCTATAAGTATATGGTGTGATTACAGCGACCTTATGGCAACAAGAGATGCCTCATGGATTACAGTAATAGCTTCATCAGCTCAAGAGGTTTACGATAGTATTATTCAGATGTATAGAGTTGCGGAAGATCCCGAGGTACTTTTACCTGCTATGGTTGCCTATGATGGTTTCATTATGAGCCATACATATGAACCTGTATATGTTGCTAAAGATAAAGCCCCTATCCTTGAGTATACCCCTAAGAACTTTAATAATAGATATAGGTTAGACCCAGAGAACCCGATAACTATGGGTGCTATAGCTGATCCAAATTGGTACTATGAATTTAAATATCAACAGGTCTTAGCTATGAGAAAAGCTTATGAAGTTGTTAAGAAGGCTGATGAAGAGTTTGGTAGAAAGTTTAGTAGAAGCTATGGATTTATAGAGACTTATAAAATCGATGATGTTGATACAGCTATACTAACCTATGGAGGTCTCTATGGAACTGTTCAAGAAACTGTTGATATACTTAGAGAGAAAGGAATTAAAGTAGGTGCTATAAAACTAAGGGTATTCAGACCATTTCCACAACATGAATTGTTCAACGCTATAAAGAATCTGAAACACCTAGTTGTACTCGATAGAGCCATAACGTTTGGAGGAGCTATTGAAGGACCTGTAGCATTAGAGATAGCAACACTTCTCAAATTCAAATCCCTGGACATTAACTTGTATAACTATATTGTTGGTATAGGTCAGAGATCTGTAACAGAGCAAGACATAATAGGGATAGTTGATCATGTCTCTAAATTTATAGAGAAGAAAATTGCGCCCATGGAGTCTATTTATTGGGGTGTTAGAGAATGAGTACACCTACTCTATATAGATCTATATTTGAGCTACCGAGAGAAGAATATTTATCCCCAGGACACGGGCTATGTGCAGGTTGCTTAGCCGGTACAATAGTTAGAATGGTGTTAAAAGCAGCTGGACCTAACACTATAGTTGTAACACCTACAGGATGTCTAGAGGTATCTACAACACCTTTCCCCTATACAGCATGGAAAGTTCCATGGATACACGTAGCATTTGAAAATGCGGCAGCTGTTGCTAGTGGTATCGAAGCTGCTGTTAAATCTCTTCAAAGGAAAGGGTTAATAGACCCTAGCAAGAAGATAAATGTTGTAGCTATAGGTGGCGATGGTGGAACTGTTGACATAGGTTTCCAAGCTCTTAGTGGAATGCTGGAGAGAGGGCATAGAGTTATGTATGTTCTATACGATAATGAAGCATATATGAATACAGGTATTCAGAGAAGTGGAGCAACACCATTCAAAGCATGGACAACAACAACACCTATAGGAAAAATTCTAAAAGGTAAGATACAACCTAAGAAACCGATAGGAGAGATAGTTGCAGCACACAGAGTTCCATATGTAGCAACAGCTAATCCAGCATACGTAATAGACATGATGAACAAGTTCAAGAAAGGACTATCTGTTGAAGGTCCATCGTTTATCCATGTACTACAGCCTTGTACTACTGGGTGGAGATTTGACCCTAGATACGGTATAAAAATAGCTAGATTAGCTACAGAAACAGCTATGTGGATAAACTGGGAGTTAGAGAATAACGAAGTGTTTAGGGTAACGGTATCTGTCCCCAAACGTAAACATGTAAAACACTATATAAGAGCTCAAGGAAGGTTTAACCATTTAACAGACCAAGATATAGAAGAGATTCAGAAATTTATCGATAAAGAAGTTGAACGTATAAATAAGATGGTTGGAAGAGAAGTTATAGGACCTATTGTAGAATGAATAGCTATTCCCCAATAATAGCTTCAATAAATTTTTCTTTTTCTCTCACAACAGATCTTCCACCTTCTTTACTAATAAGGTAAATCTTATCAGAAAGCTCTTCTACCTCTGGATCATGGGTAACAACGATAACCTGCGGAACTTTTTCAGATAGCTTTTTAATAATCTCGAAAACAGCTCTTCGCCTCTCTATATCAAGAAATTGTGTTGGCTCATCTAATATAAAGAAACCTGGTAAACGACCGAATACAGTATAGGCTAACGCTATTCTAAGAGCTATAGCTAACGATACAGTTTCTCCTCCACTCAAACTCTTTATATCGAGTACACCGAGATTTGAATGTACTTCTATATCGAAATCTTCGCTAATCTTTACCTTGAAATCCATTCCAAGTTCTTTTAACACGATATTCGTGTACTTCTCCATCAACCTCCTAGCCTCTAGCGTTAGAACCTTAGCTAATACACCGTCTTTCCCAAGTAGCGTATTTACTAAAATATCGAGCACAGGGTATATCTGAATATCTTTTGCAATACTTGCAATCATATCTTCAAGCTCTTTCTCCTCTTTAGTAAGTTCGTCTAATAGCTTAGTGTTACTCTCAAGTCTACCTCTTATTTTGCCTAACTTCTCTCTAATTTCATCAACTTCAACTCTGAGCTTCTTATAATAATCTTCAACAGTTTTAATGTTAACCTCTTCAACATCGAATCCTAGAGATTTTATCTCTTCTTTAACTTTGATATACCTAGAGATAACTTCTTCAATACCAACTTCTCCCCCGAGGATCCTCCTCAAAGTCGATTTCTTCTCTTCATAGAGCTTTGTGTACTCGATAGAAAGTTTGTTAAGGCATTTAAAAACCTCATGGCTTGAGCTATATCCTCTGCATGTAGAGAACATAGGGGTATCCTTGACCTTATCTATAACCTTCTCAATCTTATCCTTAAGTTCTCTAAACTTCTTAAAATAGTTCTCTAAATATTTCTTATCGTTGTCTATTTTAACCTTCAGCTCTAACCTACTTCTATCAAATTTCTTCATCTCATCAATAGCTTTCCTAACCTTATCGGCAATCTTCTCTAGATCTTCTATACCCTTCGTAATCGTTTCACTCCTCTGCTCAATATCTACGATAATCCTACTCTTAATATCTCCATCAAGCTCTCTTCCACACAAAGGACACTGAGTACTAACCTCAATTACGTTTACAGAATTTCTAAGCATTGATAACTCTGCTTGTTTTAAACTCTTCTCCTGTTCTACCTTCCTACTGTAGTCTTCTAGAATCTCGATAACTTTAGATGGATCCTGGAGATCTTTCACATCAATATCCAAACCTATTTCACCTAACACTATCTGTACTCGAGACCTAAACTGAGATTCAAGCTCATTCAATTTTTTAACAGCTTCATCTACATCTTTTTTACGTTCTCTCAACATTAAAATTGATGATGTATACTCATCTAGATTAACACTTAGTATCTCTCTACATATAGGTAGGATTTCTTCTATTTTCTTCAACTCGTTTACAATATCAATAGCTCTCGAAAGAGTTTCATATTCTCTAAGAAGCTCTAGCAATTTTTCGTAACGATAAACTTTCTCTATTGACATCCTCATCTTCTCTTCTAACTTTTTTATCTCCATCTTATCTTGCTCAATACTTAGCTTAAGATCGCTTATCTTTTTCCTAGCTTCCTCTAACCTCTTCTTATATTCATCGAATCTAATTTTTTTATTTTCTATATCTTTAAGGTATTGCTTAAGTATTTCTTTTGATTTCTCTAGTTCTTCTAAACCGAGCAGTTTGAGTATTAGCTCTTTCCTAATAGCTGATGTTGCATAGAGTAGATATGCTATTTCGTTTTGTCTAGATATTACAGTATATCTAACTGAGTCAGCCGAAGGAATAGACATTATCTTCTTTATACTATCTAAAACCTGCTGAGTACCTGATGCAACAAGCTTCTTCTTTCCATCACCTAGTACCTCGTAGAGAAAAGCTTCATCACTTTTAGTAATGCTGATAACTCTGTTCACGATATATTTTCTACCACCAATGCTAAGCTCTACTTCAATACTACCCGTAGAAGAACCTAATCTTAGGAAGCTCTTCTTACTTCCCCCTCTTAAAGCTTTTATATTCTGAGGTTGAATAAATAAAGCGTATATTATAGAATCTACAATAGAGCTTTTACCTGCTCCATTAGGCCCTACCATAGCTGTTAATCCTAAAGGAAATTCCACATAAGTTTGTGTATGAGAAAGTATGTTTGCAAGTTTAACAGATTTGATAATTATCGGGGTACTCAATTTCTAACACCTTAAAGAAGCTTCCCTTTAAACAAAGAGTTTTTCCCTCGGTTTTGTGTCGATGTATTATTAGTGTGTGTAGCTTCTGTTGAACGTGTTTGCGGAACAGTGTTTAATGATGATTTAATTCTATGTTCTATATCTTTAAGATGATCAATATCGGATTTTATATATTTTACAAGATCTTCTGCAGCTATATTGCTAGGGTTTTCAATGAGATTGAGTATATAGGTTGCTAAATTGTTATCCCCCACTAAGTCTTTTAAAATCTTTTCAACATCTATGTACTCTAGTTTCTCAGCATAAGTTTCAACATTTAAAGTTGTGCTATCTTTTTCTTCCTCTTCTCTGGGTACGATATAATAATGTTCGATGATATTTTTCGATATTAGCTCTTCTAGGTATTTAGCTATGGTTTCTGCTTTAAGTCTGTCTATAACTACGTAAGCTAAAGGTTTTTTTCTATTGCTCGAGGTAATAGATCTAGAGCTCCTAGCTATATCGTTTAAACACTGTTTAATATCATCGCATTTAAGGATTATCCAAGGTCTAATACTTGTTAATTCGATGAAATCTACTTTAACCTCCTCTGTGTGTAGATCTGCTAAAGCAACGAATTTTTTACCATATTCGTTAACTTTATGTATTTCTGTTGCACCTGGATAAACAATAGGTACACCATCTCTACTTCTTAGAACTGTTTTTATATGGTAATCCCCTAATGCTATATATCTAAAACCTGCTGGTATCAAATCTATAGATATATCAGCTTCGCTACTAGGTATACCAAGTTCTTTGAGTAGTAGGTGAGCAACAAGTATAGGTTTCGAATCTCTTTGAATAGATAGCGATGGTATTCTCTGCCTCTGGTTAAAAGGTATGCATACGAATTGCGTCTTTTTTCCATTTACTTCGACATCGTGTACAGCTATGTTATCTATAGCTACATAGTCTAGAACTCCTACATCTTTCAGAATTGTTAAAGGTGATAACGCATATCTCTTAGGTAGATCGTGTTGCCCTGCAATAGCTACAACTTTTATATTTCTATCTTTTAACTTTTTCAATCCTCTGTAGGCTACAATGTATGACTCTGGAGGTGGGTTAGAGGTATTGAAGAAATCTCCGGCATGGATATAAATATCTACACGTTCTCTTAAAGCTATATCTATTGTCTCTAGAAAAGCTTCATACACATCTCGTGCTCTGAAAAGTAGCCCAGATGGAGTAGCGCCGAGATGGGTATCGCTAACATGTAAAACTAGCATACTCTAACCTATAAACATAGTTAAACATACACATACTAATTAGCTGAACAACTCCTCAAAATCTTTAGACGCTTCAGATAACCCAGAGTACTTCTCTACAGGTGTTGAAAAACTATGGGATCTCCATATAGAAGCTATATCAAGTGTAACACCTATCTTCTTACCTTCATGTTTATCTATTTTAACGAATACAGGGAACCTTCCAACCCATTCACCTAGAACAAGAGCTTCACCTTGACCTATTGTCGCTAAAGACCTTGCTAAATCCTCTGTTAGCATATCAGATGCATTCATAATCGACTGCTGGTCAGCTTCTTGGACAAGCTTCATAAAGACGAAGTTCTGTACTTGGCTAAGAGTATTCATATCTATATTCCTTGGTCTCTGCGAAACTATGCCTAAAGCTAATCCGAACTTCCTACCTTCTCTAGCAACTCTCTCTATAGAGTACCTTGAAACAGTTGAAATAGTATTCGATAGAAATAGATGAGCTTCCTCTATAAACACCATGACTGGCTGGGGTTTCCCTAAGAAATAACTATGCTTAATATTCCAAAGAAGTTCATCGAGAACAACTTTCAATACATAGTCTTTCTGCTCATCGCTTAGAATAGATACATTGAGAACAATAAGCGTTGAAGGGGCTATGAGCGACCCAATGTTAGGTATTCCAAAGCTTATTGCTGCATTCTCAAAGAACTCTTCAACTTTTATACATGCTTTTTGGATAGGCTCTCTATCGGAACTAGACCCTAGCTTAGATCCTATTATAAAGTTCTTGACGAATTCTTTAAATGTATTGACAAGAGCATCATCTATGCTAGGCCGTGCTTCTTCTTCCTCACCTCTAGGATAATCAAAAATTTGTGGATTTAAAGATACTTGTTCTTTCGTCTTAGCTAAAACCTCTTTAGCTACCTGAGGGAGGTACTCCAATGCCTTCTCGTTAAGTCCATATTTACTCTTAAGTTCTTTAAATATCTTCTGGGTAATAGTTAAAGCTTTTGTTGTTAACATACGTTGTATTGTTGCACCTCCCTCAGGTATTATCATCCTTGCTAGTATCCTAGGTGGTATCTCTAGAGGGTTTATCTTGTATTCTATCGGTATAAGCCTAACTTTCTCTATATTGCTAACATCTAGATTCCAATACTCCCCGTGGACATCGAAGATTATCACTGTTCCACCGTAAGAAGCTATTCTATCTGCTAGAACAGCAACAGTATTGCTTTTACCTGAACCAGTTGTACCAGTAATAAATAAGTGTTTAGCTAGAGCATTGATATCTACATAGATCTCTACTTCAGGTCTAGTTAAAAGATGGCCAATCTTTATAGAGCTTTCTTTTCTACAGCTAAACAACTCTGATAAAACCTCAGCTGATGCTAAAAATACTTCTGAGTCTGGTGGTGGTGGTACATTAGGGACTTTAATCGTTGTTTCACCATCTCCTCTACTACATATCAATGCTACTAACCTAGCTTGGGATGGTGAATACCTAAGCATATCATCTTCAATACCTATACTCTCGCTAGCTGTCGATGTTGGAGATATAGGTAGAAGTCTTCTATAGGATGTAGAACTTATAACACCTATAGCACAGCAATCAATAGAACCTCCAGTAGTTATATCTAGAGATTTAAACGGTATAGCTATGTATGTACCTATAGGTATAGGATGTTTTGAAACAATCTCAACGTGAGTTGGATACGATGTTGTACCAACTTTACCAATAGCAGTAGTATTAGGGATACAACTCACAGTTTCTCAACCTTTCTAAGCTATGGTATATTTAACCAAGTTAAAAACTAGTGCGTTTCACAAAACTTTTACAAAATTATCTCAGTTTCGGAGGTATAATGACTATAGGTACTATAGCAAAACAAGCTGAATACTCTCCACCGAGAAGATGTACAACTCTGTACTTATAGACTATCTCACTCATATCCAAGTATAGTAGGAAAGGTTTTCCATCATCGCATAGTATCCTCCAATACCTTCTCTTATCTTTTGAGATCCTCTTTTCCTATCAATAATTACACACTCTAACAACTCTATTCTCTTTTAAGAGTTAGAAAAACTTAGAATGCTTAGTACCTCATCTATACACCATCTGTAATAGGCCAAAGACCCAGCTGGGATTGAGCCTCTAGCGAAAGGATACAATCCCAAACCTCCCCGCATTAGGGGAAACCCCTGCTATTCATGGTGGGTAGGAGGTCAGATGTATTCACGTTATCTATAGCAAGTTTCTGAACATCCTCTAGATGGTTAAAGCCTATGACCATAGCTGGAGATATATAAGTAGAAGCGTAGGTAAGGAGTTCTGCAATCTTTATTTTTATTTGATCTGTTTTAGACAAGATCTCTACTAAAACAGCATTTATTGGTGGTGTTAATTCAGCAAAAGAATTTCCATTTAAGTACTGAGCTAATCTATCCCTATACTTATTTATTATCACCAGTGTTAACCCTAGATCTCTATATCTAAACATATTAACTAACTATTTCATGCTATCCCATAACCAACTTCATCTAGATCAGTAAGGACAACGCCTCTTTTAGATTTTTCACAAGGGTGGCATACCTAGTGAAACTCATAGTCTTGCCTATAGATTAATCTAATTTTAAAGTAGATATAAATCTTGAGTAATTTCCTAGGATTTCGAGTAAATGTAAAGTTTGGGATCATGGTTAAAATCGAAGATCTTTTAAAGATTACGAAAAATGTTGAAAATAGTGTATGTATAGAGGATGGTGGTGTAATTCTTCGTAGGTATTACAGATTTAGATCATCTAGAAACTATGGTGGGTCAGCTGTAGGAGACGTTATTGGCTGTAACCTTGCATGTGTATACTGTTGGTGTTGGTCTATAAATTCTAAGCTTAGAATTGGTGTATTTGAAAAACCTATAGATGTTGTAGAGAAGCTCTTGAACATTGCAAGAGAGAACAAGTTCAAAATTGTAAGGTTAAGTGGTGGTGAGCCAACTCTATGTATTAACCATCTTGTCGATGTTCTGAAGATTTTTATAGAATTAAGAAGGTTAGAGAGGTTTATCGTAGAAACAAACGGTTTACTGCTAGGGATATACGAAGACTATGTTCATATGTTAAAGCCTTTCGGTTCTTCGATTATTGTGAGAGTATCGATTAAAGGATGTACTGAAGAAGATTTTGAGAAGATAACAGGTTTTGATAGAAATATTTTTTATCTTCACATTAAAGCTATTGATAACCTTGATCGCGAAGGGATTCCCTATATTATAGCTATTCCAGTAAGCTTCTGCTCAAGAAAAGGTTTTACAAAACTTATTGAAATCCTTAGCAATTATATTGGTGAAAATGTGTTTAATTTTATAGAACCTGAAGTACTTACGTTGTATCCATCGATTGTGCAACGTTTATGTAAGAAAGGTTTAAAGCCTTGGATTCTCTACGATCCTACTACTAGGAGAAAGATTAGTAGAGGTGAAGTAGATAAATTTTTCGAAAAACTTTGTAGAGAACAAAATTGAGGAGATCCTGAAGAACGCTATAGATGGGCTGACTTTTGAGGAACTACGGGATTTTCTAGAAGCTGAGGGTATCTATATCGATGGGGTTGAGCTTAGGAAGATAGTAGCCTATATGATTAAGAAGGGTACTCTATGTAAATATCCTTCTCAAGAGAGGAGGAAGCTTCTTTTAAAACTATGTAAGTAATATCCATTGCTACTAATATACTTTTTGCCTAGCTACTAATTAATAGTGGTGTTAAGGTATGTCTCTTGTTAGCGAAATAGTTATTGAGCCTCCTATCCTACTAAAACCGTCTATGAGGATAGGGGAGGTTATACCAAGAATGAGCGAGCTGAAGATTAGAGAAGCACCTGTTGTAGATGATAATGGGGTTCTGGTAGGGGTGCTAAGCTATAGAGCTATACTATCGAAAGGTGTTGGAAGAGATACGAAAGTTTCAACAGCTATGGATCCTCCTTACGCTTTAAAAGAGGATAACTCTATAGATGAAGCTATAGCGCGAATAGTTCAATGGAAAGCTAGAGACATACCTATTATAGATGATTCAGAGAAAGTTGTTGGCTATATTAATAGGGTAATGCTTTTAAAATACCTTGTAGATAAGGGTACCATTCCCAACGATATTGTTGATAATGTGATGTATTCACCAGCTATAACTATACAAGAATGGGAGAGTATTGCAAGAGCTAGATGGGCTATGCTTAGAAACGGGATCTCTAGGTTACCTGTTGTCGATAGATATGAAAGAGTTGTAGGGGTTATAACATTAAGTGATATAGTTGAAAGACTTTTCAGAATAAAGCTTAGTAGAAGAAAAGGGTATGAATGGATCCAGAGCGAAGAATCTTTCCTAGCAGCCCCAGTCTCAGATTTTATGTCAACTCCAGCGGTAACAGTACCTCTGGGGATAAAGTTAATAGAAGCTGCTAAGACTATGCTAGACAAAGGTGTTGCAGGAGCACCAGTGGTTACTGGTGATGAACGAGTTGTCGGTGTTTTAAGTGGTATTGATGTACTTAAGAAATACCTTGAAACCTCTGTTGCTCTACAACCTCTAGAAGCTAAAATCAGTACTGTAGGAGAAATAGATGAGATTACGAGAGTTAGTGTAGAGAGAATTATAAACAACTACCTGTCTAGCTTCACAAAGTATGTAAATGTTATAGACTTTAAACTAGCTGTTAAAGAATTAGGGAAATCTGAGGAATCGAGAGGTAAAGATGTTAGAAGAGGTTTTGAAGTTTCTGCTAGGATAGTAACTGATGAAGGGAGTTTTGCTGCTAAATCTATGTGCTGGGATCTACCTACATGTGTTAGAGAGGTTATGAATATAATAGAGAAAAGGATTAGAAAACATATAGAGAAGAAAACTGTAGCTAAACCAGGATACAAAAGAACTACAGAATAAGAACTTTCTCAACATTAGTAATGACTACTCAAATTCTATGGAAAATTTATAGGGTAACCTCCATGTTAATAGCTTTGTTAAAGTTATATAGCACTCTTCTACATTCCTTGGATTAGGAACTTCAACAGATATTCTTAGAACAATCTCATCATCTTTAACAATAGAAGGCTTTATATCGATACTCTCTCTGTTGATTATCTTCAACTCGTTGGATATAAGATCTCTAACCTCGTTTACAACTTTAGTAAGCTCTAAACTCTGACCTCTTATAATGAGTTTAAATTTTGCTTTATTGCGAAGTGTTTTCATTATTATAGACTTCATTAATAAGCTATACGGTATAAACACTTTTTTATCATCAGAATCTATAATAGCGTAACCTCCTTCAGCTATACTTATCCTCCCTTCGTAAACCTCATTAAGAATATTGATTTTTACAAATTCACCATCTTTAACAACTTTTGATGAAACAAAGAGTATATAGGATATAGTGTTCTCTATATATGTCCTTATTGAATAGAGAATGAAACCAGCAATAAGTAAGAGTATAGTAATAAAGGTTATTGCAACAGGAAGTAATTGAAACCATGAAGACAATGCTATGGGTACCACCACTATAGCTAGGACAGCTAATAAAGCTAGTTTTATTGCTTCTTCCGCCCCTCTAGATATGATTCCTCTAGATCTAACTCTCGATAGAATTTTGCTTACAATAGTGTATAGAACAATCACTATGGTTATGGTTATTGCGATAGGAACTACATATTGTTGTAAAGTGTTTAGAATATTTTGAAATGATGGCAAATCTATCTGCATATACCAACACCTAAAGCTGAAAACACTCCATATAGCTATCTATGTTTTTCAGTATTTATATCTATGTAAATTTGGATAGAAATGATCCAAGTTTATCTTTATCAGCAATGAGGAAAACTTTATCATTTTTCTTAAAACTATAGTTTTTATCGAAACTAACTATATTATTTTCGCTTGATACTATTGCTAAAACTTTTATACCCTCATCTTCTATGTCATTAACTTTTTTATCAAGTAGACGTTCATTTTCTTCAACATTAACTAGAATTAGGTAATGGTCTTTATCAAATTCTGTGATTCTTACGTTATATATCATTTCTAACAACTCTTTGAATACTGCTTTCGACTTTATCTTAACGCTATTTGCAAGCTCTAGTTTTTCAAGAATATCTGCAGTCTCTTTGTTATTCACAATTGCGTATACCTTTGGTACCCTAAAGTGTTTAGCTAATGTACACACAACTATGTTCACAGTATCAACAGAGTGTATAGCTATAACTATGTCAGCTTTATGTATACCTATTTGCTGAAAAATTTCTAGGTCTATCAGAGAGAATAGGTAAGCAGCTACATCGAATTCTTGTACTACCCTATCTATACGGGTTTTATTATCATCTACAACTATAACCTCATGTTTATTCCTTATAAACTCTCTAACTAGATCCAAGGCTTCATCAGTAGCTCCAACAATTAGTACCCTCATGGCATTCTACCGATCGACTTGAGCACAATAACATACATTTTTATACTTATATTTATGTACTGTCACTAGTCTACTTATCTACGTTAACAATTTATAAGGTTTACCATTTCAAAGAGTTACTTTACTTTTATACCAATAACCAACTAGTATGTATATAGGTGCAAACTCTAGCCTTCCAAGGTACATAACTATTATGAGCAAGATTTTTGCGTATATAGGCATAGATATAGATGTTATACCTGTAGAAAGCCCTACACACGATAAAGCTGAGACTATTTCGAAAAGTACATCAATGTAGTTTCCACTCCATGTATATCCACTTATGTTTAAAACTATGTATAGTGCTACAGAGAAAAAGATAGCTGTTAATGAGTAGAACGTTATGTACGCGTAAGTTGAAGATATATCTTCTTCCTCTATAACCTCTTCGCCAATCCTTTTTACGAAATATACTCTCTCCAGGATAAAAGGTTTTGCAAAAGACCATCCAAGACTTTTCAATGCTATAACAACTCTCTTAATCTTAATACCGCCAGCCGTTGAGAAAGTAGCACCACCTATAGCCATGGCTACTATGATAACAAGTTTAAGGATGTCATTATACTCTCTCCCTATATCTCCAACTTGGAACCCTGTTGTAGTAAGACCAGAGATAGTATTGTATAGAGCTAAAACGAGGATCTCTGATTTGAATCCATAGCAAGTAAGAACCACGATTACTACAGCAACAACTAAGAATATTGAGATATATAGAAACCATTTAACCTCGAGACTTTTGAAAAACTTCTTTATCTTTCCCCTAAATAGATTATGAAGATCAACGAAATTTAGAGCTCCGAAAACCATGATGATAATAGATGTTATCAATATTTTATACCCAATAACATTATACCAAAAACCTATGTTCTGAGAATTTGTAGACATACCACCTGTAGCTATACCTGTCATTGAATGAGCCAAAGCATCTAAAAAACTCATCCCACTTAACATAAGCATTAAAACCCCCAAGGAGGTGAGAAAAACATATATAGCGAGAAGTCTTCTACTTGTAGATAAAATAGTTGGACCTAATTTAACACCTCGTTCCACTATGTATACTCTCCCTAAAACTCTATGGATATAAGGTAGTAAAGCTGTAGAAAAAACTATTACACTTAATTCTCCTATCCACTGAGTTGAAGCTCTCCAAATAAGGATTGTGTAAGGAAGATCTTCTGGTATTGAGAATATTGTTAGACCAGTACCAGTGAAACCACTTATCGATTCAAAGAATCCATCTATATAGTCTACACCTATGGTATAACTATATATTAAAGCGTTGACCGCTGGTATAACTATCCATGCAATAGATACAACTACTATTGCGTCTAAAATCTCTATTAAAACCGCGTTTCTAAGACTTATAGCTATTAAGATGAAAGGTACTAGAATTGCTGTTGAAATTGTTAAAAATTTTGTTGAAGCTTCTAATTCTATATAGTTTACTGTAAGTATAGAATAGATGTAGAACGAAATACCTTCTAACACAGCTAAGAACAATAGTGTTATAACTATGACTGATATAGAAAAAATTATTGATTTTAGTCTTTCCCTCATAAGGAACACTGAGATAGCTATAGTTATTGAATTGGTGCAAACTTTACCCCATAGACAATGATACCATCAGTACCTTCGACCCATAGCTTTCTAAGCGTAGCTTCTACCTCCATACCATCGAAAACTTTATCAGGTTCTACATCAGTTAAAGCCGATAATACTTTTACACCGTTTTCAAGTTCTATAAGAGCTATTACTAAAGGTGCTTCTGCTCTATATCCTTCTGGTACAGTATATTCTATTGCCCAGCTTATCACCTTACCTCTCTTAGGTAACTCAATACTTTCAGTTTCTAGTGAGCCGCAGTAGGGGCAAGAAGGTTTAGGTGGGTAGAATATTTTTTCACATTTTTTACATTTAGAGCCTTCAAGTCTTAGTCTAGGGCCTCTTTCTCTCCAAACACGAGCAGGAGACATAATCATATTCATCACCTTTTAAGGATTACTACAGATGTTAGTGTTGCTACACCACCGGTATTTAGAGCTAACCCTATGCTAGGTGAAGAAGCTTTAATCCCTGGGAAATCTCCTCTAAGTTGCATAGCTATTTCAGCTACTTGGTAAACACCTGTAGCACCTACGGGATGACCTCTAGCTTTTAGTCCTCCACTAAGGTTTAGAGCAGGTTTATCGTCTTTAGAGAACCTCCCTTCTTTTATCATCCTCCACGAAGCTCCCCATTCAGCGAAGCGTAAACCTTCTACACAGAAAAGAGCTGTTATAGTGAATGCATCGTGGATCTCAGCAACATCGATATCCTTAGGCTCTACCCTAGCCATTCTATAGGTTTTCTCAGATGCTTTAACTATACTCAATGGTTTTAAGAGATCATCTCTAGAGCTAAGGTCTAGAGCATCGCTCCCCAACCCAACACCAGCTACTTGCACTGGAGTATCGTTAAATTTTCTAGCTAGATCTTCTGATGCAAGTATTACAATAGCTGCTCCATCACCTATCGGTGCTGAGTCCATCAACTTTATTGGATCTGCTATAGTTGTTGATTTTAGAACATCTTCAACTGTTATTCTATTCCTCAGCTGTGCATAGGGATTGTAGTAAGCGTATTCATGCATTCTAACAGGCCATAAAGCTAGATCCTCTCTAGAAGCTCCATAGATCTTCATGTAGAGCCTCATAGCTAAAGCGTTTAACGCTGGGAAACTTGCTCCATATATAACCTCATGCTCAGCATCAGCAGCTTGAGCTAAAGTTGATGTAACTCTAGCTGTTGGATAATCAGACATCTTTTCAACACCTACAACAGCTACAACATCATATATACCAGAAGCTACAAGACTATAACCAGAGACGAAAGCATGCCCACCACTTCCACAAGCGGCTTCCACCTTGAATCCTCCTCTACCCCTTAAACCCATAGCATCAGCTACTAAAGATGCTAGAGAATCTTGTTGATAGAGAGAACTACTGAGCATATTACCAACAACAATAGCCTCAGGCTCAGCTCCACGCGAATCTTCATAAGCTTTAACAAATGCTTCATGGATAAGCTCTGCGAAACCCTTATCATAGTGTCTATCTATCTTTGTCATACCTACTCCAATGATGTATACCTTCCTCAACTATCGCCACCTTACACAAAAACTAACTGGTAAACTCTGTGGTATAATTCAAGTATTTAAGACTTGATGTAAAGACTATAGCGAAAATTTAAATAACCTCTAAAAAGAACATAGCTCTAGATGTCTTAAGTCATGCCCACTGAAATATGATGAGTATCGGGGTATAGGAATATTAACTCCTCTGAACTCTAAACAAAGATTCATGCTCTCTCCTATAGAGTGATAAGAATGTATCTTCGTATACAATCTCAACTCTAAGAATATAATTGTAATTCTTAAAATCGACAACAGCTATATCTAAGGATTCTAATCTTTCACCAATATATCTAAGAAGATTAGAACAAGAATCTATAGCAAAACCACGTTTCCTACAAACACCAACTAAACGTAGAGGAAGATCTAAACCCTTCAAAAGAATAATTTCTATAGCACACTTCGACACTTCTTCATAACTACTTCTACAGACCATATCAATTGGTATAACCCAGTACCCCCTAACATACCTAGAAACAAGAATTCTAACAACCTTAATAACATCAACATCATCGCCAAAGTAAATAACAACAAAACCTCTACCATCAAAACTTCTACATTCAACATCAACACCAACACTAAACAAAATATTCTTAACATCATCACAAACAAACTTCTCCTTACCAACACCACAAGTAATAAATACTCTCGGCTCAGTACTCTTGACATACATCATAAATCAACACGCTCGTGCATCATCACAGCCAAGTATTGATAAATATTTAACCCCTAAAAAACAAAATATGAAAATAGAGCTGTAAATAAGTGCGGGGGTGCCCGAGCTAGGTCAAAGGGGGCGGGCTTAAGACCCGCTGGCGTAGGCCTGCGTGGGTTCAAATCCCACCCCCCGCACCAACAATTATCTCTTCATAACTATTACTTAAGTAAAGTTGGAGAAAGTAAATAATCTAATTATGATAAAGATTTATACTGTGTATATCTCTAATTGTATTCTATAAAAACATTTAATAATTACAGAATGCTGAGATATATCTACAACCATAGATCTTCGATCTGATCTTAAAATATCATATTTAAATTATTCGTATTCTAATAGATTTTTAACTAAGATAAGAAAGATATATGCAAATCAGAGTATATGCCTTTAACATATAGTAGTTGTAAACGATGATATGTTCTTTCTGCTGTATTCCTAACTATAAGTTTATCTTTATTGCTGATTTGGTTTTACATTGATCATAACGATATTGTTATGGAGAAGAACATCACAATAAATCCCTAGTGAAAGAGAAGAAGTTTTTCAACAACAGATAAAGAATATAATAAGTACTATAAGAAGTTTTCAATCTTCTGTAATTTTGGAGAGCAGTATAGACTTGTAGTTATGCAATAAAATAATCGTATACAGCTAGCGTATGCAATACCTAATGAAGAGTTATTTTATAATAAATTTCGCAGGAGGTGGAGTGTATATGCACATAATCAGGGTTCAACTAAGAGAGTTTATGATCTGAGGTATCCACTAGATATCAACAGTACTATAGCTGAAGGTATTTTAGTATCTCTAGTGATACTAGAAACAGCATATATAATGATATCCATTTCCTCAAATCAAAATATGTTAATTAACATATCTATAGAATACTCATTCTAAAGATAGATCTACCTATATAGAACCGAGGAAGGATCAATAAGGAAAATTGTAGTTTATGTTAAGGAAATGAGCTTGAATATACTATTAACTATTAAGGTTTAATTCTCAAGAGTTATTCATTATTTTTACATCCTTTTAGTTATGAATAAGAAGAATAATTAAATATGAAGTTAATTATTAATTCGATGTTTAACTAATATATAGAGGTTTAAAATTAGAATTAAGATCTTTTTATTACTGAGGGTATCAAATATTTCATGATTTACTTGAGTATTTGTTATAGTATACTGTGTCATGGTAGTATTTCAGATTTTGGTTTATAGTTGATCACCATATTCATGTAGAATCTTCTAGTTACTGTGTATATCATTGTAGATATGAATGCTGAGGTAGATGCTAAAACTACTCCATATTTTATTGAGTTTGTTAATGCAACTATATAGCCATTCAATATAGATGATGTTATACCAGCCAAAGGACCTGCCAGTGTATATATAGCGCTGAATTTGCCCATGTATTTTACTGGTATAACTTCGTTAACTATAGACCAGAATGAAGGTGTTGCTATTCTGTATATTGCTATAGAAAGCGTTATTGAAATTATTCTTGCTAGAGTATCACTGAGCATCGTTGAGAGTAGGAGTAGAATAGCAGATGGAATTAAACCTGTGTACAGAATCCTAATTTTCCCCTCTAGACCTCCTATACTATCAGAATATTTTCCAGCAGTAATTTCTAGAAAGCTAGCCACTATAGCTATAAGAATCATGTATAGAGCTACGTAGCTATAATTAAACTTTAACTCATATATTAAAAACGTTGAAAGCCAATTAACTATAAAACCCCATGTATATAATGCGAAAAAGAATGCAAAAAACAGCAGTATACCCAATAAAGTGAAATTCTTATTCAGCTCAAATAAATTATTGAATCGATAGCGATTCTCATCTTTCAAAATAACATAAGTCTTCATACCCTTAGTAATAAACCTCCACATTGAGAACATTATAGGTATATAAGTTAAACCAATTACACCTGAGATAATCATAGAAGTCCTCCAATTGTTATCTACTAAAGCTATAATAATGTAAGTCAATGCTAAACCAATGACTGAACCAATATTGTAGATAGCTGTTGAATATCCATACCTTCTACTAGTAACATACATTGAAACAATTTTTGCACAAATAGGCCATATAAATGGCATTGAAAAACTTAGCAATATCCTAGCTAAGTTCAGCATAGCTAAATCGTAGGAAAAAGCTGTTAATAAAGATGATATAGATAGAATAGCTAACTCAAGTATGGCCAACCAAAAAATATTTACAGAATCTAGATATTTAGCGAAAATTAAAGCTGCTACAACAGAAATTGAAGTCCACAAAGCCATTAAAATACCTACTAGGTCATAGCCTATACCAAGATCTGAAACTATAATAGGTAAAGCTGTTCCAAATAAACTAAATTGTATAAATGATATTGTTGTAAATCCTAAACATGTTAATAATAATGTATTCATTTATTTCACCAGCATTATTATATTAGATAAGGATGTATTAAATTTTAAATTTATGTTTTAAATGAAATCTAGGTAATGTTTGTATGGTATTATTTACAGATAATATCATTATTCTCAATCCGTAAATGTAGAGGAAATAATTCCTCAAAACTATTAAATGAATTGAACTTTATAAAAATAATTTTTATCTAAGTTTTAAATAAACTCTGTGAGAGTTACTGTGGTAATGGTATTTCGTATAGTTCTTCAAGTGCCCAGTAGTTGTATACTTTAATACTTTTTGGCGATACTATGAAAAGCTCTTGATCTATGTATATAGCTCTTCTCGCTCCTTCATGAAATAGTACATTATTTAATGCAAGGGTGTTGTTCTTTATCTCTATAATAGCGATACTGTTCCTACTCCATGCAATTGTTAGTGGTATAAACACTCTTTTGAACTCTATATCTATTGTTATAGCTCTGTGATTTTGAAGTACTTCGCTATTGCTATTCTTTATATATATCTTTGATAATTCCTTCATATCTATTGGGTTTGATACATCGAATAGAGATATTTTTAGATCAGAATTTTCTAGACCTATACCTAGTAGTTTATCGTTTGGTAGTGGGTGTAGGTATTCACTAAAACCTGGTATTTTCAGGAATCCCAATACTCTAGGGTTACTTGGGTTGCTCATATCTATAGCGAATAATGGGTCTACTTGTCTGAATGTTACTAGGAATAGAATGTTTTTAACAACTCTTGCTGCGTAGATACGTTCACCTTTAGCAAGACCTTCTAATTTACCTAGAAGCTGTAGTGTAGATGCATTGAATAGATATACATTATTCTGGGTATCACCGCTAGTGGTAATCTGTAGAGCTATATACATAATGTTTTGAGCTTCCTTTGTCTCCTTAGGAATCTTCAAGGTTTTTATATAGCATCCAGTTGCATTACATATCTTGATCTCTACTTCTGATATATCTAGAACTCTAGGTGTAGCCTCTATAGTTTCTATAAATAGTTTTGGTGTTAATTTTGAGTAAGTTGTTGCTAATACTATTACATTGTTTATCTCCTCTATAGCGAATTGATCGAGTAGTTTTCCAGGTGCTTCAATAGAACCTCTAAGAGATATGCTTAGCTTCTCTATATCAAATACATATACTTTAACTATCTCTACGCTAAGATATGAAAGATCTTTGTTAATCTCATTAGCAACATCTTTAACATAGCTACTATCTAGTTTAGATAGACTATCGATTAAAACCCTATATGCTTCGGCAACATTACCAGCTGTGTAGATCTTGTATATATTGTTGGAGGTATTAGTTGGGAGTATTTGAAGAGCTTTTTCAACTATTCTCTTTAGAATTTCGTTGTAAGGTATCTCGTTTGAAATTATGTAAAGCCTTGATGGGGTCATATATATCCTACTACTACCACTCATCACGAAAGACTCAACATTAAACTTAAGGTTATCTACATCGATTATTGCTACATTGATGTAGTTCGAAGCTGTTTTATCTACTACATGTATTTTTTCAGGATTTAGAGGTTCTCCGTTCACTATAGGTAGAGGTAGAGTATTATTACCAACAATGTTGAAGTCTATACCTTGGTTAACAACAACATAGACCCTACCATCAACTCTCCTAGCATCAACAAGATCTCCTGTTAATACAACGTTTAGCAAAACTTTAGGATTTCTACCCTCAGCTAGATCTACAACAATAATACTAGTATTCGCTGTACCTGAAGCTATAACAGTTTTAAAACTTGTAGCTATATCAATAATTATTGGTCTAACTACATAGCTATAGATAAGAGCAATTAAAGTATTATTTCTAAGAATAACCCCTCTAACTTCTCCACTAAAATCAAGAACACTTAGCACTTCTCTACCTTTAGCATCTACTACATAGATCTTTGAACCAGAAGCAAAAACTATAATCTTACCATTGGTTTTCACAATATCAGGTTCATCAACACCAACAACCTGTACATTAGTTTCTGAAACTCTTTGATATACAGGTGAAATTGAAACCTTAAGAGTTGTATATTCAGCTAAAGGTATTGTCGGTGTTACCATCATAACAGGTAGCGGTGTCGCTCTAGGTGCTCTATAATATGGCTGAATAACATTGTTAATAGTTTTCGCACTCAGTAAGAAGTTTAACAGTGTTTTTAAATCTTTGGTTGTTGTATAGTTTGCCCTAGATATATTTGGAGTTTCTATTCTAATTATTGGTACAGTAGAAGTTGAAACAGTGACAACCCCATGTGTTATTGGTTGTTGAGCTGTTATAGTCGGTGTTACCATCGGTCTAGGTATAGTTGTTGATACAGGTCTAGATATATTTAATAGATATGGTGTTAATACAAGTACTAAACCTAGTGTTAACGCTAAAACTATTAATGCAAGTTGTTTACCTATGGAATTCATGACTTCACCCACTATACACTATGTTTTAGAAATCCTTTTAATTTAGACCTTAGACAATAACTATCCAAATATTTGAACAATTCTGTTCTACAAACAGATATTTATAGATATTCTATAGATATACAAAGAGGTTCAAAGATTTGAGTAATGAAATTAGTCTTAATCGAACAGCGGCTAAGATATATCTCTACTTAGTTAAGAGGAGAGAATCCGTAGGTGTTAGAGATATTGCTAGAGAACTAAAGCTTCCTCCAAGTACAGTCTACTATAATTTAAAGAAGTTAGAAGAGTTAGGGCTTGTTCAAAGAGATGGTGATGGGTATTCTGTGAAAAAGCTTTTGAAACCTGATGAAATTGTTATTATCAGAGGTGTATTTATTCATAGATTAACTATATACTCATTCTTTTTCCTTGGAATGACTCTAGGTTTTATAACTACGTCGATACTGTATGGGGTAGATATAGATAAAATTCTAGCTATGATATCCTCTATAACAGCCTTCGTAATTCTATTCCTCGAAGGTTCTAAACAAACTAGAAAATATTCTTAAATACGATAAGATTTCTATTAATTATAAAAACTATGCCTATATGGAGTAGTACTGTTCTAGTGTTTATCTCTAGTAATTCTTTTCTCAATAATTGCTAAAAATGTTAAACTCGATACCATTATCATTGTAACCGATATATAGGATAATACGATCCTTATCACTTCTTCCACAAAAATCACCGATTTGTTTATCTGAGTGTAATATTGTTTAAGTACCGAGTTTCTAAAATCTTTATCAATGAATACCATGCTAAAGTATTACGCTGGTCATTGAGTATAACTCTTTAAGAACTAGTGCTAGTTGTTTAGTTGTATTGTATCTAAGTGTGTTTAAATATTGTTAAAACTAACTATCTGTACAGGTGTATTTCGCTAGGTGAAGTTGTTATGGCTATTGGTTGGGAGCCTAAGTGGATTAGGAAGAGATTTAGAATGGGTGAAGGTATAGAGATAGAGACTTGTGTAGATATAACAACAGGTCTTATAGTATGTCCAATGTGTGTAGATGTATCTAAGCTTTGTCCAAGCTATAGCGATCCAACTCCAGGGGTTATTGCTTCTAACGCTCTTCTCTTTTTTAATGCTGATGATATGTTCTTCCATATGAAGGTTCATACAAAATCAGGCGAGTTTAAGCTTTACGAAGTTGGTGAGGAGGAAGAAGTTGAGGAAGAGGAAGCTGAGGAGGAAGAGCTTGAGGAAAGCTAGGTACAGATACTGTTTAAAACATCTTCTCTTAGCTTCAATATAGATACAAATACATACCTATACACAGCGATATCCTGTACCTTTATTATGTATGGCTGTGATAATGATACAAAAGCAACTTCGTAGAGATCCTGTTTTAAAGCTTTTGTGTCGAGGATATAGTCAAATGTTATAACTTCTTTAGTTGCTTGCGATATGTATAACACGATGTTCCCCCCTTCAGAACCTATTATTGCCGGTACGATTCTCTGGCTAAACCCTGGGTATAGATCTTTCAATTTCTCTGATACAGCCCACATGAATAATCTTGGAAGAGTTGCATTTACTACTCTTGTAGAGTTCAAGTTTAGAGATATGAACCCTACTGTTGCACCATACTGTGTGGTTACTGATGCCTGTATTATCCATTCATTTTCATATATATCGTAACCAAATTTATTCGTAGTATATCTAAGACCTGCATTAGCCCATCTACCTGTTCCTAGGTATACTATAGCGCTTACAAACTTAGGTATATCGCCAAAGCTCATTGGGTAAACAGGGAAGGCTATGTACAGAGTTTGGGTATCTGTAGAAGCGTAGACATCGACAGGGCTGAAGATAACTATATAGACATCTTTTTTCTTACATGCGCCAAATTCTTTAAGTATATTGTAGGATTCGCTATAGTTTCCAACGAAATACTGTGCTAATCTCTGAATCTTTGCACCACTTATAGTAGCTCCATCGGCAACAGTTGATCTATTCCCTATAACTGATAACCAGTATCCATAGTCCCACCAACTAACTACAAGTGAATAAATTGGTGTAGTTTTACGTAAGTAGTCAAGAGTTTTTAACCATACATCAGTCTGCATATAGAATCCTTCTGCTCTTGCTATCATAGTCCCTACAAGAGCTTGGGAACCGTACAACTTCGACATATCGTATGATGCGTATATAGAGGGTATTGCTACTGCTAACGCTAGAAGTATACCCATAGCTTTTTCAAAGCTTAAGCTAACTCTAGCAATTCTACCTACACTCCTTATAGATGGTGTTGAGAACATCAGTATTCTTCCAACAACAATACCTACAACAACTGCCGATGCTATTTTTGTATAATCGCTGAAGTAAGATGTGTTATAAGTAGCGTACCAAGATAGGAAAGCCCATGCAGCTAGTGTTAAGAACGTTATATCTTTCTTCCTAATGATATCAATTATAGCTATTGGTATAAATATGAAAACTGTTGTCAATAAGAGCATCACCATGTATGGTTCTCCAGCGAGAGTATGACCAACTTGGTACTCGGCAACAGTTTCTGCTACACCACCAGGGTTTATTCCTAGGCCTAGGAGTATCTTACCAGCTATTGGGAAGACCTTTGTAAAAATTTCGAAGAAAGCTCTATTGGTTGCCATAAGCCCTAGTAAAGAGCCTCCGCCAATTATTAAAACAACTAGTGTTGCTAAATATACTTTGTAAGCTCTTTTCCTACCTAGGAAAAGCTGGAGACTTGAACCTAGAGAGTATAACATGTAAGCAACTAGGAAAGCTATCCACATAACAGCTCTCCCACCTCTATAAGGAGGTACACCGAGCATAGCTACAATAGGTATGAGTATCTCTACAGCAAATAGTATTGAGTACTTCTTGAAGTTTTCGAAATTAGATAGATCAAATATCAAAGGTGCTAAAGCTAGGAATATGTAGATAGGTATATACGTTAAACCAGCCCCGGTCCAAACAGTAGCTGCGTAAGCAAGAGCAAGCCCAGCAATAACAGCATTGGCTATTGTCGGATTTTTAACAAATCTTATGTGGAGCCATATCGATAGAGGTGCTGTGAATAACCCAAAGCTATACTTAACAGCAAAACCTGAGACTTCTCTACTTATAAACATAAGGGTATACACAAAAGCTGATACTATTGCTGCTAGGTTGCTTTTCGATACTTCTTTAACAGCTAGAGCAGCGAATATAACACCTAGTGCTCCGAGTACTGGGGGTAGTAAAGCCATTAAATCGTATAGAGAGATGTTAAGTGGTTTAACAAGTTGGTACAGTATGTATATCGTATAGATATGCCCTGGGAGTTCTGAATGAGCTATATCTCTACACTCCGGATACCAGAATAGACATGTAGCTGGATTATCTTTCGTCAGCGAATAGAAAGAGAGAGGCCCATTCTTATCCATATAGCTAACAACCCAGTAGTTCACAAAAGTATCTAGCTCATCTAGTCTTGCCTCAGGATATGTAGCTCCAATACCGTTGACAACCCCTAGATACTGCTGGGTTCTCAACCAAAAAGCTGTTGAAGCAGCTATAAACACTAATATAGCTGTAATTAAAGTAGAGTACTTAACCCAGAATCTATGTATACCAACATACATCTTTGATAAACTCACTATTTCACACCTACGCAAAACAACATCTAAGCAGGGTATTTTAAACCTTATTCAAAATATGTTTTTAGAAATACTTAGTGGTTATCTAAGGTGTTAAAACATTGTCTTCAAGCGATAGAGTTGATATAGAGGAGAGAATAGCTATACTATCGGTACAAAAAATTGGTTGCCCTGTATGTGGTAATGAAGCAACATTAACAATTTCTGAGTATAGATCGCTCTACGAAACTCTTGTAATTGTAACACTTAGGTGTAGTTTCTGTGGGTATAGGAAAACAGAAGTTATACCTATTATAGAAGAAGATGAGTATAAGTGCCTTGAGGTGATGTTAGAGGATGTTCAAGATTTGAAAACACTTATATTCATACCCCCAGGTGCATCTATAGAGCTACCTGAGCTTGAAATAAAGTTAGAGCTCGCAGAATTTACAGATATTGTTATGGGTAGCTATGTTACTGTAGAAGGGATTCTAATTGATATAGCTGATAATATTGAGAAGCTATGTAAAGAAGTAGAACAAGGTTTAGATACCGAAAAATGTAGAAGTGCTGCAGGTATCCTTAGGCAGATAGCAAGAGATGTATCAACTCCTATGACGATTAGAATAACCAGTAACGTTGGAAATATTAGGGTAGTTAGAAGTTATCGTAGTAATTTTAAAAAATGCTAGTATTCTATTCAAAGGATTAATATCCTACTCTTTCCTAATCTTTATCTCCTTCCCTTTCTTCTCCTCTACTTTCTTCTTCTTAAACGTAATCTCTAAAACACCGTTTTTGTAAACAGCATCAGCAGAATCTGCATCAACTTCAACAGGAAGCTCTAGCTCTTTCCTATACTTCCTATCATGGTTAGAAGCTTCAATAACAACGTGTTTATCATCTACTGCTCTAACCTTAATCTTATTCTCATCAACACCAGGCAATTCTGCAACAACTCGAATCTTATCATCTTCTTCATAGATATCTACCAGAGGTTCTCTCTCCTCAACAACAGATACCCTACCCCTAGGGGTTCTCTTAACATTACCAAACTCGTAGATCCTTGGAACACCATCAGGACCTATCTCAATCCTAAAACCATAGACAATAGGCTTCTTATAGACTTCTGAAAACTCTTTCGATCCAGACATCGGACCGTATCTCCAAACCTCATTCATAAACTCTTCTAGTTCTTCGTTAAGTTCTCTAAAGAGTTCGTCGAATATATCAAACATAGATCTTCTTCTCCTTCTCCTCTCCGATTCATGCTCACTCAATTACATCACCTACATATACAGCTCTTAGCAAACCTTTAAGCTTAGAAAACCTTAGCTATGAATCATTAAATTATATAAATTCCAGATACTATACCGAAGTAAGGTGGAAAATTTATGGGTAGACGTAGAAGTAAATGGCGTAGAACATCGCAATTAGTTAAAAAGATGATGCAAGATGCTAGAAAAACTAGAGCTCTACAAAGCCTTAGGCAATGCCCAGTATGTGGAAATCCCTACAGCTTATCGATAATCATTAGAGTTAATAAGGAGACTGATAAAAAAAGTGCTGAAGTCTACTGCACATCATGTGGATTTAGATATGATTTTCCAGAGATACCTATTATAGGCGACGAATTCTGGGTATACTCAAAAGTTCTCGATATGGTTCAAAAAGCTCCACAGAAAATGAAAACACCAGAAGTTGCAGGAGTAGAACAACCCCCACTTCCCACAAGTGTTGAAAAGATTGATGAAGCTGAAGGTTTAGAAGAAGTTGAAGCAGAGATTGTTGAAGAAGTTGAAGAGTCTTCCGATGAAGAAGGTGAAGACAGCGAAAAAGAAGTCTAGGTTTTTCTGTAATAGCTAGGTGTAGTAGGTCCTATATATAGTGTCATAAAGTTTTAGAGCTTCTTTAAGAAGCTTATCCACATTATATCCATGTAGAGCACTTATAGTTAATTTCACTTGAAAACCTGTAGCTTTCTCTACTAGATCAATACACCTTTTAATTCTCTCATCATCTACTTTATCAACCTTGTTGAAAACTACGATAATCTTTTCTCTCCCAACGATGGATTCAACAGATTTCAAAACATTTAACTGGGATTCAAAGCTATAGTAGGCATCGGGTGAAGGGTCTATAAGGTAGACTGTAACCGCATTTAGATATCTTAAAGATGCAATCGCTTTCCTTTCTATAGTGTTCAATTCTTCCAATGGTCTATCCAGTATACCAGGGGTATCTAGGACTTGTAGATATAGATCTTCTCCAAGTTTTACATGCCCCATGACAATATTCTTAGTTGTAAACGGGTATGGAGAGATCTTCGGTTTAGCTGTAGATATCTTGCTAACTAAAGTTGATTTCCCAACTTGAGGCATACCAGCAACTATAACTGTTGGCCACTCTGTAACTATACAAGGTGTTGTTTTAACAGTTCTTGCTATCTCTTTTAAATAGTTGAAGTATCGAGAATTTCTCCTTATTAGAGATAGAATCCTTCCAATGAATTCTCTCGAAATATTCTTTGCTTCTTCTATAGAAGAGCTGTCAAGCATCCTCCTCCTATAATCTCTCCAGAGCTCACTAGCAACAACTATAATCTTTTTCGCTGATCTCACAATATCTTGGTAATGGCCATCACTAGCTATGTTTAAAAGCTCGAGATAAAAAGGATGGAGATTCTCTATAGGTAACCTCGCTATAATACCAATTTCTGTCGCAATCATTTTGTAAACACGTTCACATTTAATAACAAACCTCATCTTCTTACGCTTTAACCCATCTTTAATATTAGGAGAGATAGGTACTTTCTGCATGTAGAGATCTAGAGCTGCAGATCTTATACTATCAAAAGTGACAGGCTTCACTTTTACAAGGTCCTCTAGACAAACTCTCTCAAGTTCTCTATTGTTAGAAGACCTCGCCAACCCTTTACCACCTAGTTTTTATCAGCGACGGTGGTTACATCATCTTTCTTCTGTACCGCGGGACTCTTACATCATCTAAAAGCTAACTATGGCTAGAAACGTTATAAGTGTATCTCTACGGTCTACAAGGTGTAAACACAAGGTTCAGTGGACCAAGAGGGTTGTAGCCAGGTTCTCCACCTACTTCTTTAAGTACTTTACTTAAACACCAACCACCTCTCTTAGCTAACTGAACTATCTCGTTTAAGCTATAGACTTTCATTTTGAAGTATGTCTCGTCCAAGTAGATAAGGTTTCTATCCTCTTTTCTATAGAAAACTTGTTTAATGAGCGCCTCACTTGTTATGGGGTTGAACAAAGTGTTCTCTAGAACAACGTAGTTTCCACAGTCATAGACATAGGTTTTCGATCCTGAGATCATGAACTCCATCATCATATGGTCTTTGTTTACGAAATCTATAAAGAGTAGAACACTGTTATCTTTTGCAACACTCCTTGTTTGTAAAAGAACTTTTAAATCTGTTTCATAGTCATAGTACCCTATAATAGAAGACCATACAAATAGTATAGCATCAAACTTCATCTCTTTTAAGCACTCTACCAAGTTCCTTGCATCGCACACTATGAACTTAGCTCTATCCGATAAACCTCTTTCTCTAGCACGTCTAGATGCTTCCTCTACGTATAGATAAGAAATATCTATTCCTACTACATCATACCCTATCTCAGCTAGCTCTATAGCTATTCTACCAGTTCCACAGCCTACATCAAGAATAGAGCCCTTCTCTATACCCATGAATAGAAGCTGCTTAGCAATACCTTTAGCAACTTTCTTAGCTCTAAACATCATATGTTTAGAGTCCATAACTATCTGGAATAGCGAACCTTTATCAATAAAATAGTTTTTAACTAGTTCCTCAGATGATCTACTCATGTCGAAAGCCTTCTTCAGTTTCTAGAGATGTAGATCTGGGTATAAGGTATTAAGTCTATTTTGTAGTAAAATTCATTAGGTGATTAAGGTAGAAAAGCATGGTACACAGATAACTAGACTTAGCTAAGGTAAATCTAGTTCAGTGGGTATCTTAGATGAGGTTGTCATGGCCAAAGATAAAGAAGATCTGGTGGTGCTCTAACTGCAATATACCTCTGCTCGAGAGTATATGTCCTAGATGCAGAACTCCAGCAAGAAGAGTTTCTCTCTCAGATCCTGGTGATGCTAGGCTTGCGTTTGAACGAGATTATAAGTTCCTCTACAATGCGTATGTCTTTGAGTTTGGGGTATCTGAAGGTTTCAACGATATTATCGGGAAATCCCCTCTGCTACTCAATAAAGCTCCTTACTACGATGAAATGAAGGAGGTTATAGCTGATGGTATCCATATAGGAAGGCTATACTTTGAGCCTCTCTTACGTAGATGGAGATTTAGATTATCTAGGTATACAGCTGAAAAACTCTACGCTAGTTATCCTGATGTACTTGAGAAAGTTGTTGTGGATAAGAAACACTGTTTCCATGGGGATGTTATCCGAGTTGATAAAGATATTGAGAGGTATAGACAGATTATTCTGCTGAATAGAGAGGGTAGTATTGTTGGTCTAGGGTACTCAAAGGGGAGAGGGAAAATCATGATCCACTCTTGGTGGGGATCTGATCACAAGGTAGAAATAGTAGATGTATCGAAGAGATCGGATATATCTGATATCATAAATGCTCATAGGGATTACATAAGGATTATGGCATCTAAAGCGAAGAAGTTTATATCTGTTATGTATGAGAAGATTCGTAAACCTGTTATAGTATCATTCAGTGGTGGGAAAGATAGTCTTGTTGCACTACATCTATCGCTAGGGTTAGGGTTTGAACCAGTAGTTCTCTTTAACAACACAGGTATAGAGCTTCCTGAAACAGTTGAAACTGTTTACAAAACTGTTGATAGGTATAACCTAGAGCTTGTAGAAGCTTCTGCTGGAGATAAATTTTGGCAAAGCATCTATGAGCTAGGGATTCCTGGGAGAGACTATAGATGGTGTTGCAAAGTATGTAAATTAGCGCCTCTCGCTACAACGGTTAAGAAGATGTGGAGTAGAGGAGGCCTCAACGTTGTTGGACAAAGAGCATTCGAATCTATTGATAGAGCAAAAAGCCCTAGGGTTTGGAGACTTAGATGGTCTCCATACCTATTGAATTTATCACCTATAAACGAGTGGTCTCAACTCGATATATGGCTCTATATATCTATAAACAATCTTGATCCAAACCCACTCTATTTCATGGGCTATGAAAGGATAGGATGTTTTATGTGCCCAGCTTCAACTATGGCTGAGCTAGATCTTGTCTCTCAAACGCATAGAGAGCTCTGGGGAAAATGGCTAGATGTGCTAATGTTCTGGGCTAAGAAGTTAGAGCTACCTAGTGAGTGGATAGACTATGCTCTATGGAGATGGAATGCTCCTGCTAGGTATAGGACTATGCTTTCGAAGAGGTTGGGAGTGGTAAAGAGGATAGATGATTGGCGTAGAACTTTTACAAAAGCTGTTAACCCAACTATAAAGAGTGTAAACTGGGGTGAGGGAAGTGCAGAGGTTGTTCTAGGGGAAGAGATGGATCTAAGAATAATCGATAATCAGATCACATCTATAAACCCTATGAGCTACTCTATCAACTTTATAGATAAAGTTGCTGAGGTTAAATGGAGAAATACTACAGTTGTTGTAGATGATAAGAGTGTTAAAGCTATTTTCAGCGATGAAGAAGGTATTGAGAAGCTTATAGATATACTGAAGCTATACTATAGATGGGTTCTATGCACAGGTTGTAGATCATGCGAAACTATATGTCCTTCAGGCGCTGCGAAACTCATCCATATAGATGGTAGGGAGAGGCCTTCGATAGACAAGAAAAAGTGTATTCAATGCAAATTCTGTGTATATAACTGCCCTGTTGCAGAAGTCTATGTAGAGCATGTTGTAGCTCCTATAATATTTAGTGATCCAGAAGCTTGGAGAAGATCTACGCGTGAGCATCATTCTAAGGTTATGGAGAAGATCTCAAGCTTCGTAAAATCATTCATAGGGGTGAAGACAGAGGTTAAGAAGGAGGAAAGGAGTGGAGTTGAAGATATAAGCTCTTTCTTCCAGATGAACATATAGAAAGGTGATTCGATACGGCATCAACTAAGTTTTTAGAAGAAGCAAGTAAGCATGTTGTACCTCTATATGCCCAAGGATTCTTCTATGTATCAATGAACTATATTTCTTACTACCTTGTATTCGATTACAATGATCCCTACGGATACTACGATATAGTGTTAAGAGATGAGAAGCTTTTCAACGAAGAGGTATCTAGGTTGTGGGCAAATATGCAGAGTTTTCTAGATGATGAACAAGTTGTTGTTAACAGTATTAGAGTTAGACCTAAGGTTAATATGATTGACATTGGGTTTAGAGGTAGCAAGAAGAAGCCATACATTGTATTTTGTATAAGGTTTAGAGCACCTATAAAAATAGGGTTGAATATATATGAGAATAAATATGAACCTGAAATCGTTGAATACGACTATGTTGCGTACTGGGTTTTCCCACCAGGGTCAAGGATAATCAAAGTAGATATGGGATTCGGTGATGAAGAGTGGGATATAGTTGGCAAGAATATTCTTGCGATATATGGCTACAGAGGGAAGAGGACAGGGGGCTATGAGCATATAGAGTTCGAGATTAAAGAGGCTCCGGAGATGGCTGAAGAGAAGGAGGAAGAGGGATAGTCTATGGGTATAGTATCGAAGAGTGCTACAAAGATATTTACATCAACTATACTTAGAAAGATATTCCACGTAGTATTCTCATTAATACTGTTAATACCATTTACAACACCATTTAAACAATTAATACTCATTTCAATTCCATGGATATCGGATCCAACTCTTCTAATACTTTCTATTCTACTCTTTGGAGCAGGTACTCTAAATAGTATTCAGATAAAGATGCCTGATCTCAGGGATAGATTCTTAAGGACCTCGCTAGACTTTCGTAAGAAAGTTGTTGAAGGTCTAGAGTCTAACGATAGAAGCAGACCTTATGCTGATCTAGTCCAAGGTTTTCTAACATCAATGATTAAGTATGAGGAGAAACTATTAGAGTTTATATCTATAGTTGAAAGAGATTACGAAGTTAGATACGGTTATATATGTATAACGTTTGGTCTTCTCTCTATAACAATGAGCTATGTATTCTTCAAAAACTTCGCTATCTACGGAATACTTGCACTAGCGATAGTGGATACTGTATCATCTATAACAACTTATTTCACACCTAAGAGGAGGAAGATATGTAAACACAGCGATCTCTCTATAGCTACAACATTCACAATATTCACTCTAGCTCTATACCTTATAACTCTAGATCTACCGAAATCAATAGCGATAAGCACTATATCTGTGTTAACAGAGCTCATAAGCCCAGAAGACAACTTAACATTACCAATTGTAGCATCTCTAACTGCTTTCATCCTAAAAACATGGGAACCTAATCTCTAAGGTTCTATTGAAGTCCATAGAGCTACTAAAACATATCTATATCTATTCTCTTTAACTATATCAGCTATATCTGGATCGAGCTTAGCTATCTTCTCCCAACCTTCTATATCCTCAGTATCTATAACCTTAAGATCAGCTGGCAATCTATCCCTAAGTATCTCTATATCTTTCTCAGCTTCTTCTCTACTCCTATAAAACCCTATGATAGACGCCATATACTCTCTAACAGATATCCCTAGAGGCGATTTCCTATAGCTAAAGAACATAGCTATATGCCTCCAACTTAAAATTTACTTACAACCTAAAGATATTTCACTGGGATTTATATTGATTATAGAAGCTTTAGCTATTATAGGCTTTGACCCAGATAGTGAAAAAGCTATCGAGAACCTTAGGAAAGCATCTGATATACTTAGAAAGGAATACAGTGTAAAACTTATAATCGTACCCTACAACACGTGGAACGATTTATTTACAGCTACATTAAAATCATTACCAACAATATATTTAGGAGGTAGACCTGCGTTCATAGGGCGTACACCTTCTGTTGAAGAAATTGTAAACTATGTAATCAAAATAATTAAAGAAAAGTATAAAGGAGGAGAATCTTTTATCCCAGCAGCTGTATACAGTAATGAACCACTATTCTCAGCAGCTTTAGTAGAAGCATAACACTCAATAGTGCTATAACATCTGTTCTACTGAGACTTTTTATCTTCTAACGCTAATTCTACGAATACTGTGGGATAAGATATAGATTTAAGATAGATATTTGTATTGGATATAGATGTAGTGTTTTATATGATTGAGGTAGAGGTACTAGTAATAGGCTCAGGTATAGCTACTCTTAAAGCTATTCAAACTGCTAAAGATTGTAATAGAAAAGCGTTAGCTGTAGATTTTTCTTATAGTGATGGAGGATATACGCAGATTATCAACTCTATCTATAGGGTTTTGAAAGCCCCATTATTTATCAATATAGATGATGTAACATTCTTCAATAATCTAGGGGTAGAGGTTTCTTGTTTTGAAAACAATACAACTATTCTTAAGGAAGGAGACTACATAGCTAAAACACTTGGTTATACATCTATAGATATTCAGAAGAACTGGTTTTTAGAATGGATTAACAGAAGAAAACTATGTTTTCATAGCAATCTTTTCGAAGAGTTAAAGAAAGCTCTTGGATTTGAACAAAGCAAATCTATACATATACCTTCAAACATTAGGAAGATAGATGTAGAGAAGAAAATCGCTGTATTAACAAGCGGAGAACTTATTAAATATAGAAAACTTATATATACATGGCCTCTACCATCACTTCCTAAGTTGTTGTATCCAAAGTATATCGAAAATCTTGTAAATGAAGCGATAAAGAATCTAAAGCTCGTCAATATTCCAGCGTATATCCTTACCCTTACCCTCCCTAAAGAAAACAACGAAGAGAATATTAAGATGTACATCCATTCAACAAAAGCATCGAGAATGCATACAGCTATAACCTTAAATACAGAGAATACAAAACTTCTCTACATAATCACAACATACTCTAAAAACTACCCATTACTACCAGGTATAAACGAAAAACTACTATCAGAAATAAGAAAATTCAAAATAGCTTCCCTAAAAAAGATAATAAAAGAATACGGATTAAACATAGCCTACGCATTAATAAACAAAATAGATAAACAAAAAATCATAGAAACAGAACAAAAACTAACAAACCACGATATACAGTTCTTCGGAAGACTAGGACAATGGAAAGAACAAACAGTTAAAGAAATACTACAAAACAAAGACCTAAACCAAACAATATGCTGAAACACCATAACGCTTATTTAGTTCTACACAAAAACATTTCAAATTAAGAAGCGGCGGTCGTCTAGCCTGGTCTAGGACGCCGGCCTTCCAAGCCGGAGATCCCGGGTTCAAATCCCGGCCGCCGCACCAAAAATTGAAACCTTTTCTATCCTAAGTATTTTAACTTGATAATAGTTCACACCATTTTGTAATACCGTGAACTCTTAGGCAAACTCATGATTGAGTTGAATGTTGATAGACCTTGGTTTGAGAGGATAAATGTTAAAGCTCTTGGAGATGAGGTTGTTAAGGTAGAGGCTTTTCATGGTGATGAGACGAGAACTTGGGTTCCTTTTGTTGGTGGTGAGAGTGCTTACTTTATGTCTATAAACAGGGGTAGGAGGAGTATTGCTGTGAATTTGAGGGATGAGAAGAACCGTAGAATAGT
>Ga0080004_1139918_pt1 | contig 71241 bp, 62 predicted proteins | sample WasSprMetagenome_FD_69207 | JGI IMG/M metagenome (GOLD analysis project Ga0080004, IMG submission 69207) | Sulfidic aquatic microbial communities from Washburn Spring, Yellowstone National Park, USA - WS (SPADES assembly) (version 2) | ecosystem: Environmental > Aquatic > Thermal springs > Hot...
CTTCAGACCGGCGCGCGGGGCGGGTTGGTTGTACAGGTCGTAAATTTCTCCGATGCCTTTTCTGAACCGGACGCAGAGGAGGAACAGCTTCTGCTCGTCGGTGAGCATGTTAAGTATATCCTTCAGCTCGACCTCGGTGATGCATACTTTATCAGCAGGCATACCAATTCGCCCATACGAATTCATACTGGGCAGAGACCCAGCCATCAGGCCTCACATCGTCATCGGCCGCACATAGGCGCTTTAGGGGTGGCCTCTCCCTGCATCTGAAATGATACAGCAGGAAGAATGGATATATAGTTTATGCCTCTCATCCCCCAGCTTTCGCTGGGGGGCTTCCCGCCAAGATAGTTAAAATATTTTTTATTTATTAATAATGAATAATTTATATAATAAAACGACAGACACCCATATATTTCCGCCCACCTGCGGCTGTGGTGTATTTTTACTAGTAAAATTCACCTCATATGAAAAATAGTGTAAATGTTAATCTTACTTGCCTCTTTTAAAAGACTTTCGATCCAATAGTTATAATTACTAAACGACAGTAGAATTCACTTCCACTTACCTTCACTGAGTGGGAGGAAATATATGGGGGTGTGTATTCAAATTATTTTTAAATATTATTTTAAATAAATAATAAAAATAGAACAAAACCCACCCAATCATCATTAATAAAAAAACGATATTCAGGCGCATGAGGTAGAAATTCAGAGCATCACAAATATTCATCCAACCCCTTTTCAAACCTCGATCTTAAAAGCTCCTCGACTCGTGTATGGTCATACCAGTCGCTCATGATCACTTGATAATACACACTTCCCTTCCTGAAAGTTTTGACGAGCCCAAACAACTCGAGCTCGGACATGAGCATGCGTAGCCGCCTATCCGACAGAGAACTCAGTCCGACATGAGGGGCTATCTTGTTGTATAAGCTGTATATGCTGCTCGGCGTGTGCCTGTACCGCACGCAGAGCAACAATAACCTCTGGGGATCCGTGAGCTCGTCCACCATCTTTTCAGCCTCGTTTATACTCATCCTGTCCTCCGCCTCACTCACATGCCTGTCCAGCACCCTGAAAACGTCCTCCATCAGCGCCAGCTTGATGGACTCCCGCAGCAGCATAATCGCATACCTAACATCGCTGCCCCTCTGTATTGTTTTTGCGACTATGTAGTTTATTATTCCCTCATCCACAACATTCTGCCAATCCGGCAGCGCCTCGCTGAGCCTTGTCGTGAGGATGCTCTTGACCTCATCAGCAGTGTATGCCCTAAACCAGATCTTAGTCGGCATGAGGCTGCTCTGCACCCTGGGATCCTTTATCATGTGCATCAGATCACCTTTGTTTGTAATAAGAACTATTCCGACGCGCGGCGCCCTGCTGAGGCAGTACAGGAGCTCTTCATTGCCCTTACCAATGAACCTGTCCGCCTCATCCAGTATGACGTAACTGTCGGACAGTTTGGGTTCTATTTCTCCCCAAGGCTGCATACCCCTCCCAGCCATCACCCGTCCCAATATAGCCCTGCATAGCTCCAAAAAAGTCAGGTAATCCGTCTTCTTACTTACGATATAATAATGCTTCATCCCACTATCCATGAATGCCTTCTTCACAGTAATCGTCTTCCCACTACCTGGCGCCCCCCATATCATCAGCCGGGAGTGCGGAAAACCAACTGAGGCCAACTTTAATTCATTGACCAGTTGTGCGTATTCCTTTTCCCGGAAAAGCAGTTTTTTCGGGATGTAATCGTCCGCAAAGACGCTAAAATTTATGGGCATGCCCGGTTCCCCCAAATTATTTTTGTTTCTATATATATATTATTTTACGGATTTTTCCTCCATTTCCGATATTTCCATCCCCCCCTCCTATTTCCACCCACTCATCAAACGAAAGAAAGTAGTACTTATATTGTCATAGCAACATAATTTCACTGGAGCGTGCCGTATTTTGGTCGAGCCGCCCGGCAGGCGCGCCGGACCACTGTCGGGACACCGAACCCCAAGAAAGAAGGAAGGGAGGGCGGGCTGCCGGGCGCCGCGGCTGCCAGGGCGGAAAGCGCGCGCCACACGTTCAACGGATGCGGGAGGGAGGCTATGTGAGTAATGAGCCCGCCGTGAAGAAGGATAAAGGCGAAGGTGGAGGAGGACGCGAAGGCAGGGGCGGGGGTGGGGGTGGAGGCGGCGGAATAAGGGAGTACCTCCTTCTGATCTTTCTGTTCATATTCGCCGTCTTTGCCGGCCTCAGCAAGAAGGAGCGGGAGGAGATGATAAAGATCGCCAAGCTCGGGAGGAAGATCAGGCGGGGGGAAGTGAGCGCGGAGGACGAGTTCATCTCGGTCTTCGAGAACATCCTGGCGGGAGGCGAAGAAGAGGGTAAAGGTGAAGGTGAAGGTGAAGGTGAAGAAAAGAAAGTAGAAAAGAAAGTAGAAGAAAGAGAGGAAAAAGAAGGGAAAGAAAGGGCGGAAGAAGCGCCTCCCACGGCGCCCCGCGCCCAGCCGCCAATAAAACCGGCGCCGCCATCAAAACCAAAACCTGCACCGCCGACAACGACGACAACAGCAACGACAACGCCAGCGCCAGCACCGGCACCAGCACCAGCGCCCGCCGGGGCGCCGCCGGCCGGAGCCGCGCCAACCTTAAGCGTGCCGCCCGAGACATACCTCAAGATCCGGAACGCCTTGAAGGAGCACCATTACGACCGCGTCAAGAAATACGTATCGGACCTCGGGTACACCTACGTGGGCGTGGAGCGGCACGGCAAAAAGCTGGGGGTTGTGATCTGCAGAGAGGGCAAGATCTTCGTTAATCTACCTTTAAAAAAACGCGGCTAAGTAATTAATGTGAGGGAAAGATATTGAGCAGCGGAAGGGAAGCCACGCTCCAGGACCGCATTGTGGACATAATCGGGTCCCTGGCATCCAAATACAAGTTCAACGGACTGGAGTTCTCGAAGGTGGAGAGGGACTACCCGATAGACGGGAAGAAGCCCGACATTGTCCTCTTCAGGAAGCCCGACGACGCCCCGTTCCTAATAATAGAGACCAAGAGGAAGTACACTCACGGGAGCAGATCCTCCTTCCAGCCTTTGAGCACGGCTGCGGTGGGGCAGGCGATCGGCTACGTTGCCGTGTATGCCTCCTCTACCCTGGCCGGCCCATCCGGAACCATCCCGTTCTTCGCCACCGCGGACCCGAGGGAGATCGCCATATTCAGGACTCCGGAGGATGTCATGAGCTTTGTGGATATAAAGGCCGTCGAGGGGAGGGACTACGAGCGCGCCATAAAGCCAGGGAAGTACACCAAGCTCATCAACGAATGCCTCCTCTTCTACGGGAGGATTGACCTCTCCGAGCAGTTCTTCACGAAAGTGCTGGACACGCTGGCGAAGGACTACTCGGGGCTGATAAAGGGGAAGATAAGGCCGGGCTGGGCGGTGATAAACCTCCTCAGGAGCTTCGTGGAGAGGGTGAGCGAGAAGAGCGAGCCGATGGTGCGCCTCAGGGCTGAGAGGGACGAAGCGCTGAAGAACAGGCTTGAGGAGATGGAGGAGAAGCTCGGGTACGCCCCGGACCCGAGAACGCTGGCGAGGATGATGTCGTACGTCCTCATGAACAAGCTGATCTTTTACAAGGTGCTGGAGGGGAAGTACAGGCTACCGAGGATGGCCCTCCTGGACACGTCCTCGAAGACAAAGTTCCTGGAGGAGCTCGAGCGGTACTTCATGAGGGCGATGGAGGCGACGAAGGACTTCGAGCCCATATTCCGGACCGGCATATACGACATGATAGACCTGCCAGACGAGGCCGGCGTACTCGAGGATATAAACGACTTCATCCAGACCCTCGAGTCCTTCAGCCTTGAGGACATCGTGGACCTTTCGGGCTACATCTACGAGGAGCTGATACCGCCAGAGGAGAGGCACCAGCTGGGGCAGTTCTACACCCCGCCGGCGATCTGCGAGCTGATAGTGAAATGGGCGATCAGGAGCCCGGACGACGTCGTGTTCGACCCTGGGTGCGGGAGCGGAGGCTTCCTCCTGGCTGCCTACCGGGAGCTAGTGAGGCTGAAGACCGGGAAGGCTGAGATACCGCCGCCTGAGGGCGTCCACGAGAAGATCATGGACCAGCTCTACGGGCTGGACATAAACCCCTTCCCCGCCCACCTAACCGCTGTGAACATAGCAATGAAGGACGCCAGGTCGCCCTCCACGAACTTGAACGTCATAGAGAGCGACTTCTTCCTCCTGGAGCCGAGGACGAAGGTTTTCTCGCCTTACACGGTGAAGACGGCTGCCGGCGAGGTGAAGAGGGAGATCATGATCCCATATTTTGATGCTGTGATAGGCAACCCTCCCTACACCAGGTGGGATGAAATATCGGAGAATACAAAAACCTTCATCAAGGAAAAACTTTCATTCATCATAAAAGAATATGAATTGTTAAAGGGCTCTGAAGGAGGGCTGAGGGCGGCACAAAATCCCGGGATATACGAATTCTGGATCATTCATGCGTCGAAGTTTGCTAAAGAACGTGGTAGGATTGGGATGATAATATCGGACTTGTGGCTTCAAACAGATTACGGGATCAAATTCTCCCATTTCCTATTAGATAATTTTAAGATAAAGGCAATAATAGACTTTTCTCAACGCCTGTTTAGGATACCACTGATTGCCACATTGGTATTATTACTTGAAAAATGCGGCGATGAAAAAGAAAGGAACGACAATTTAGTTAAATTCATTTATATAAATAAAGAAATATCCGTAAAAGAAATTCTAGAGATAATAGAAAATAACGTTCCGATTGAAGGTATTATTGTTAAAGAGATACCGCAGCGCTCATTACCTCGGAATGAAAAATGGATTGGACTACTATTTACTAACATCTCTGATACATTATATAAAAATGAAAAATATGTGAAGGCATCAGATCTCTTTGAAATAAGCAGAGGTAGTGTAAAGTGGTTTATGGAAAAGTTGGCAGGAAGCGGCGCAGATCCATTTTTCTACTTAGCCCCCGACGAAGTAGAAAGGTGGGGCATTAAAGAGTATGTCTATCCAGCACTATTAAGCGCAAGGTATACCACATTTTTCTCATTCAATAAAATGGATTGGGAGAGAATAAAAGCTGAAAACAAGAGGTGTTACATGTTCATCTGCCACAAACCTAAAACTGCTCTACCGCCAGAAGTCTTGAAGTATATAAAGTGGGGAGAGACTGAATGTAGAAGTAGTGAAAGGAGAGGAAGAGGGGCGGTATGCAGCCAAGCAGTGGCGTGCCAGCAAAGAAGCAGAGCTAAGGGTTATTATGGATGGTACGATCTTGGGGACGTAAGTCCAGTTCTGATATTCGCCATTCGTCAGGCATGGCACAAGACGAGGTTCGTCTGGTGCAGGTTCCCCGTGGCAATGTACCATGCTTTAATATCATTCATACCGAAGGAAGGGCTGAAATTGAGCGAGGCGCAGATCAAGACCCTCCTGGCATACCTCAACTCCTCATTCTCCCAGTACTATGTGGAGACAAGAGGGAGGAGGAGCGGGGGAGGAATAATAGGCTTCGAGGTCAGCATAGCCAGAGAGATGCCGGTCCTTGATGTGAGGAGGTTGAGCAACCAGCAGCTGGAGGCACTGGCATCCCTCTTCGATAAACTCGAGGCAGAAGCCAGGCGGATAGGCGGGGCATCTGAGAGGGAGCAGGTCGAACTCCTGAAGCCTGCGCTAAACGAAATAGACCGCGCCGTGGCTGAGATCCTCGGGATGCCAGAAGCCACAGTGGAGCTGGTGCAGAAGCAGGTGGACATGCTGATAGAGAGGAGGGTGGCCGGCTCAAAGGAAGAGAGCATCCAGAGCGTGAGGGGCGAATCAGAGTCGAGGATCAGGCCGCCGAAGAGGCGCAGGAGGACCAAGTCTGCCCCGCCAGCATCAGAGCTGCTCGACAGGTTCATGGGCTCAGCGCAGTGAGTATAAAGGTAAAATAAAACATACGAACCAAGATCAGATAAAAGGTGTTGTATGATGATAAAGTGTCCATCCTGCGGGAAGGAATTCGAGTCCGCCCCGATGAAGAAGTGGAAGTTCAGGTTCTATGAGGTAGAACACTTCAAATGCCTCAACTGCGGAAAGGGGATAATGGTGTACTCCGCGCCAGGAAAGAGGACTTGGACCATACCGAAGCCCAAGGTTTGAGTCAAGAGACCCCCTCTCCCTCCCATTTCCCCTATTTCCCCTACCCTCCCCCACTTCCCCTACCCTTTCATTTTCCTGAGGTTTTTATGCTATTTTCGGCATTTTCTGGCTTTTTCTTTTAAATAAATCATTAAAAAATGTCAATGTGAAAATGAAAAAGTTGACATGAAATAGGATAAGAAAATTAAAAAATTACGGCGCACAATATTATACCGTAATAAGGGTCGGATGTGGGGGTTTCGGAGGAAGTTTATAAAGGGTGGGAATGAGAGGGGAAAGAAAAAAATGGGTTCGTGTACGTTTTACAGCCCCCTCCGCATGGCACGGTGCGAATTTTCACTTTCGCCGCCGCCTCTCTCCAGTGAGCAACATTTCCCGAATTTTTTTAACGGATCGGCGCAAGGAGAGATCGGGTGGACCGCCTTGGCTGCGGATGGGGATGGGGATGGGGATGGAGACGGGTACGGGTGCGAGGGTGGGGCTGGGGACCGGGTAACAACTGAGAACATCAGGGCAGCGCGGGCGCCCGGGATCTTCGACCTCGGGGAGGAGCTTCCGAAGGGGAGGGTGAAGTGCAGGAAGTGCGGCAAGGCGTGCGCGTCCTGGCTTGGGCTGCTGACCCACCTCAAGAGGGCGCACGGAAAGCGCATCGAGGAGACGGGCTGGGAGGATGTCCAACTCTAGCTCTTCTCCGGAAAGGCTAGCCTCCGTGCCGCACCCGAGGTGCGAGTGCGGGGCGGAGTGCACGGTGAGCAACGGACAGTGGGTGTGCCCGGCGTGCGGGCTGGTCCAGGAGTCGCTGATGGTCCCCTCTATCTCTTCGTACAGGTCCAGCGCGGTCATGCGCCGCAAGTTAATGCTGAGGAGCGCACACAAGGCCGCAAAAGTCCACATGAACACAGGCGCGGATGTCAGACAAGATGCAAATACGAATACTGATTCACACGTCGGAGCGCCCATCGATCCGGTAGCGGATGCCGGCAAAGGCTCAGCCCTCATAGTCCCCAAAGCGGCAATGAATGGAGCAGCGGTGGGGGCGCTAGAACTGGAAGGAGAACTGGAAGGAAAAGAGGAAGATAAAGAAGGGGAAGAGGAAGATAAGGAAGAGGAAGAAGGGGAAGAGGAACTGCTCGCATCTGCCGGTGATGAGGTGCTTGAGGGCGGCGGCACGGGCAGCATCAACAACATGAAGGCGAAGTACTATTTCCGCCTGGCCCACACCATCTGCCGGCTGGCATCTCTTGTGGATATCGTGGCGGAGGACGCTGCCGCGCTGGCGCTCAGGAAGCCCTTATCCGGCAGGGACAGCACAGTCCACGTCCTGGCGGCGGTGATGTACACCAGCGCCCGCATGGGAGGGGTACACGTCCGCCTCCCCGGGGAGTGGGAAGAGGTCATCCGCCAGCTCAACCTGAGGAGGCCGGGGCGGACCGCGGATGGCGAGCACAGGCCCATCAAGATGTGGACGGTGCTCGAGTACATGAGGAAGACGTACGGGCCTCTGCCCGAGGGGTGCAGGTACTGGGACAGGTTCCTGTCACTGCTGCCGCTGAAGGCGGTGAGGAGGGCATCAATCCTGCTCGAGGCGCCGAAGACCGCGAGCCAGGCGGGCGGCGCCATACTGCTGGCGGACTACGACTCCCGGGTTACCGATGAGGACCTGATAAGACTGAAGATCAGACCGGACCTGGCCAGGGCTGCCATGAGGTCACTGGCGCCCGGTTTCATCGCGCTGCATGGAACCGGCAACCGTGACTGCGACTGCGACGGGAACGGAAACGGTCCTAGGAACGATAACAGCGGCGAAAACGTGCCCAGAAGTGGAGGCAATCACAGGAGTGGGATCGACATGAGCCCCTTCCACACGCTGTACCGCCTCTGCGACCTCCTGGAGATGCCCTGGTACGTAGAGGAGGCGGCTGCCAGGAGGATACGCCGGCACCAGCTGGAAGGGAAGAGCGTCGGAAGGCTCGCGGCAACAGCCGTGCTCTACGCGCTCTCGCTCTCGCCACCGTCGACTTCAACCTCTTCATCTTCTTCCGCATCCTCATCCTCATCTTCATACTCATACTCATCCTCTTCATATTCACCTCCTTCATCCTCACCTAAACTCACACCATCCGCGCAACCCACACCGTCATCCCCCAATACTGAAGCGGAGGCGAGGAGGATGTACGAGACCTACAGGCTGCCGTACGAGTGGACCAGGGCTCTCAGGGAGGTGGGCATCTCGATGGGCATATCGGACATACTGTACAACGTGAAGCGCCGCTCATGCATCCTCAACGGACTTGACGGAGCCCTGCTGGACGCGGGCGGAAGCAACAACGGTGGCAGGAGGCTCTTCATGGACCGATTCGTCTACCGGGTGGGCACCATCGCGATGGTTCCGAAGCCGCGCCTCGAGGCGCTGATGCATTTCGTCAGGCTCTCCGCAGGAGCATCCGCGGCGAACCCCGCGCTGACTTCTCTGGCGGCGCTCTCCGCGCTGGGGCTGATCAACCTGCACGACAGGTTGATCAGGGCGCGCCTGGAGAGGGCCGGCATAAGCATAGGCCACAGAAGAAAAAGGCAGATCCGCCTCTGGCAGATCGAGGAGGAGAAGAGGAGGATGCTGGAAATGTGGGCGAAGTGGTTCGGGAGGGAGCCGGCAACGAGCACTCTGGTGAGGATGTGGTTCGGCTCCTACAGGGGCCTCCAGGGCACCCCCCAGCCATGGTGAAACCAAAAGGAGCACGATTTATGGCACAATCTCCCAACAATAAGGAGCTCTTCGAGGCTGGGATCGCGGACCTCGTCGAGGTGGACGAGGAGGGGAAGGTGTGGATGCCGCTGTTCGGCAGGAGGTACAGGGTCATCCCGTTACCAGCGCCCGCCAAGAAAGGGAAAGAAAAAGAGAAGGAAAAAGAGAAAGGAAGGGCGAATCCGCAGGACTACTTCGGCACAAGCTTCATCGATGAGGCGGAGATAATTGCAAACGAACTTGAGGAGCGGACCGGGAGGCGTGCGGAGGTCGTTGCGCACGTCAGGCCGCCCATGGTGTACCTGGACGTGGTGCTGGGCGGAGGGAGGGTGGCGGTCGAGGTCGCGTCGATAAGGCTCACCAGCACCGACGCTGGCAAAAGAGCTGGCGAAGAAGAAGAAGAAGGCGATGGCGCGGCTGCGGGCGCCCGCGCGGGCACCAGCACGAATACGGGCTTCAGCACAGCCTCAACAGCCGCAGGGGCAGATGCGGGCTCAGGGGCAGCGGCTGCGGGAAGGGCGGAAGGGGCAGTCGCTGAGGGCTGGATCCCGCCCCTCCCTCCTCCAGAGGACGCGGCTCAAGCTAAGGCACAGGCAAAAGCAAAAGAAGAAGCACAGAAGGAGGTCAGCTACTCACGGCTGAAGCCGGACAAGGACGTCGAGGACCTCCTGCTAGTGAGGATAGCACAGTCGATGATGGTCTACGACCGGTACCTGAAGAAGAACGCGGAGAAGCTCGAGAAGAGGCTGAAGGAAGAGGAGGAGTAGAAGGAAAAAGGGATCGGATTAAGGAGGTACCGCATCTGATCATCACAATAAAAGTTGCGCTCATAACGGCCGCCCTGGCATTCGCCTCCTACCAGGACGTGAGGACGAGGGAGATCGACGACAAAGTATGGTACATTGCGGTGCCGACAGGCGCGCTGCTGACGCTCCTGGAGATCCTGACCACGCCGAATTATCCCCTGCTGGCAGTAGCTATCAGTGCAGCGCTGGGCACGGCGGTAGCGCTCGCCCTCTACTACACCGGACTCTGGGGCGGCGCGGATGTGAAGGCCCTCGTGACCCTTGCGGTGACCCTCCCGCTCCCTCCCTACCAATCCACCATGCCCCTCTACACCATCACGGTTTTGTTGAATGGTATTGTCCTCTTACTACTGCAGGTACCAACATGCCTGCTCTGGAACACCGCAGTATTTCTCAAAAGAAGAACCCTATTCGAGGGCGTAAAGGCAACCAGAGTGCAGAAGCTGCTTGCCCTTATCATGGGCATGAAAGTGAGCTCCAAAACAGCGGCATCCATTCATTTCTTCCCGATGGAAGTTTCCATAAATGGCACGCGAGCCCTGAAGCCCATCCAGTGGGGCATGCTGAAGAAACTGGCGTCTGGCTCAATCGGTGCGGTCGAAAGTGAGACGGTGTGGGTGGAACCGGTGATACCTTTCATAGTCTTCCTCCTGGCAGGATTCCTTCTCTCATTTCTAACCGATTGTATGATCTTGCGGCTAATTTCGTTCGTTTGGGGATGGCACTTCTAACACATTTTGCGTCCCCATCCGCCCTTTATAAATTCGCGCCAAGTGCATACTTTTGGCGGAAGAAATAGACATTCAAAGTTAGCAGTGGCAAAAGCTACAAACTCGTATTTTTTGGAGGTTTTTTGTGTAAAAAACCAAAGAAACAAGGAAAAAGTACATGACTCAAGAGCGCAATGTGCCCTTCCAAGTGGTGTAGGGCATGATAGAGGGTGTCCTAGATGGGGTCAACATGGTTGGTCCAGCTGAGGTACACCTTCGTTTACATACCAAAGGGCCCTGAGTGCAAGCTTCAGGTTGGATTATGCCATTGGTCAGAGTTGTCCGGACCATCTGGTTTAAGAGCATATTCCTGCTCAGCCACATCATAATACAGATCCCTATGGGCATGATAAAGATCAGGCAATCCCTCTCAGCTGACGCGGAGCAGTTGTGGGATATTTGATATAGAGGGCGAACTCGCTAAATAAACTCCTTCGTGAGAATAGACCCCGAGATAATCACTGTTGCCCTATGTGCCATGAAGGTCGCGAAAAGAGTTAAGAGAATCTCGCCCGAGGTAATGGTGCAGGCGGAAAGCGAAGAGTATGTATTCATGAGGATGCTCTTTCCAGAACTTGAAGAACACAACCCTCTTGTCCATTCCTCTGGTGGAATTGGAGATCTCCTCACTATCCTATAAACGGATGAATTATTTTCTAAATTTTTTTGAGGTTTAATTTTATGAACCCCCTCTTTTTGATCTAATATAAATTACCAAAACGGCAAAAATACCAAATCCAACCATTGTGGTTAAAACCTCAGGAAATATAAGCAAGCCTGCAACGACCAAAAATGCTGCCCTCTCAACCATATTTAAATGCCTTAGAAGGTAACCCGTTGTGCTGGCACCCAAAGCCAACACTCCTACTGCTACACTAATCAAAACAAAGACAAGATGGCCAACTTGCGCCAAGGAGTAGAGATTCTCGAATAGAAACGTGGGCTCGTAAACAAATATCAGAGGGGCAATAAAGGCTGGTAAAGCTATTTTAACGGCATTAATTGAAGTCTTCCAGAAGTCTGACTGTGCCATTATGGCTCCAACATAAGCGGCCAGCGCGACTGGAGGGGTAAGATCTGCAAGTATACCGTAATAAAATACAAACATGTGCGCCGCTAGGGGGAGTATGCCCATTTTGATCAGTGCCGGAGCGGCTATCGTTGCAGTCATTATATAATTTGGTGTTGTTGGCACTCCCATACCTATGATCAGACAAACTATCATTGTCAATAAAAGCAGGGGAATGAGATTGCCTCTGACAAGGTTAATTATCATGCCAGACAGATTGAGCGCAAGTCCTGTAAGTGTAAAAACTCCAATTATTATCCCCGCACAGGCAACAGCAGCAGTTATTGTGATGGAATTTCTTGCGCCAATCTCCAGAGCTGTAAGAATATCCTTGGGCTTCATATTGCCCGAGGCTATCCCAACGACAACCGTCATCGCAATCGCAACCAGAGCAGCAAGTACAGGGGTGTACCCAAGAGCAAGAACGATTATTAAGCTTATCAAAGGTAATAATAGAAAGCTCCTCCGAAAAACCCTTTGATCAGAGATGAGGGTTTTAAGCTCCTCTTCTTTAAGACCCTTTAGACCTTCTTTACGCGCATTCAGATCCACTGATATAAAGATGCTAAGAAAATATATTACCGCGGGTAGAAAAGCTGCTAATGCAACCCTCGCATATGAAATGCCCAAAAACTCAGCAATCACGAATGCAGTTGCAGCCATCATCGGGGGCATTATCATTCCGCCAACAGAGGCACAGGGCTCGATGGCTCCCGCCATCTCTGGCTTATATCCGTATCTCTTCATCAGCGGTATTGTGAACGCGCCTATTGCAAGGACATTAGCTATCGAACTTCCGCTGATCGTTCCAAAAAGTGCGCTACCTACAACCCCCACCTTGGCAGGCCCTCCCACGGTTCTTCCAAAGGCTTTGAGGGCGAGATCAATAAAAAATCTCGTAACACCAGATCTCTCCATAAATGCGCTCAGCAAGACAAAAAGGAATATGTAGTATACAACCACCAACATAGGAATGCCCATTATTCCCTCCCAAGTAACGGCAACGTGTTCAACAATTCTGTAGAAAGAGAAGCCTTTGTGACCAAGCGGAGGCGGAAGATAATTACCGAAGTATGCATAAAGTAAAAAAGCGATTGATATTATTACAAGAGGCAATCCTATCGTTCTTCTGGTCAACTCGAGTAAAAGGACGATTATTAAGAATCCCATAAGAATGTCAATGTTATTTAGGTTACCTATGCGGTCTATGATTGATATACCATTCAGCGTGAAATATCCTGTTGAGATAACGCTGAGAGTAAGAAATATATAGTCGTATATTGGAATCTTGTTTTTATCTTTCTTGCGAAGGGGATAGAGTAAGTAACCTAGGAAAAAAGTGAAGCCTAGGAAGATTGTGTATCTAGATAAAAGGTAGATTTGACCAGGAAATATGGTTGAGTAGAACTGAAATAGTGAAAACAATATTGCGGTCGCTGAAACAAGGATAGCAAATTTTCCTCTAATTGATCGCTGAAGAATAAACCGCTCTTCAAGCTCTTTAACTGCAGGCGTCGTAATAGTCATGTTTCAATTTTTATTTTTGAGAATATTTAAAATTTTTGAATTATACCAATAGTTTTTATATTAGTTTGATAATGAAAACGGAAAACTTAAAAAAGCTAAATACTTAAAATAATTCGGTGGAACATATTGATTGAAACACTCATTTTAACATATTCTGACATATTTAATTTGGACATGAAGATGCAAGATGTTATGAAGATCGTTGAAGATGTTTACCAAGCGCATGGATTAGGAGATTACGTCTTGCCCCCCAAAGTTGCATTACATCCAAAAGAAAACAGTTTTTTCCACTCAATGCCAGGATATTTACCGAAAATGGGTGCGATAGGCATCAAATGGGTAAGTGGCTACCCTGAAAACCGCAGAAAAACCCTGCCCACAATAATTGGCACGATCATAATTAATGATCCGGAGACGGGATTACCACTGGCTATTATGGATGGTACCTGGATCACTAATATGCGAACTGGCGCTGTAACAGGTGTTGGCGCAAAGTATTTGGCAAAAAAAGATTCAGAAGTAATAGGGATTATTGGAGCAGGTGTACAAGGAAGATGCAATCTACTAGCGCTTAATGAGTCTCTCAAAATACGAAAAGTGAAAGTTTATGATATATCGAAAGAGTCCATGAAGAGATATGCTGAGGAAATGGAGAAAAAATTGGGGCTTGATATTGAGATCGTCGAGAGAACAGAGGATGCCGTTAAAGATTCGGATGTCGTTGTAACAACTACTTCTGGCACTAGCGAACAACTGGTAGATACAAAATGGCTCAAGCCTGGGGTTTTTGGAGCTCCGGTTGAAGGAGAGCCTGTTTGGGATAGACGGACGCCATATGTTGTCGATAAGTTCATAGTAGACAATTGGGAACAATGCACACATGGCGGTCAATTTTATTCGGAGATCGTCAAAGGTAATTTGACCAGAGAAAAAGTTTATGCAGAGCTTGGTGAGGTCGTAGCAGGCAAGAAAAGAGGAAGAGAGTCCAATGAAGAGCGGATAATTTTATGGGCAAGGGGAATGGGCACTTTAGACATTGCCATTGCCTTAGAAGTCTATCGACGGGCCTCCTCAAGAAATCTTGGCTTTAGGGTTAAATTCTCACAATAAAATAAATTATTTGTTATACGAGGTAGTGTAATGTCTAAGAATTTGTCACTAACTGAAAAGATAAAAAAAGAAGACTTTATTCTTTCATCAGAAGTCCTAAACAGCCTACTTCAGTATCTCATTAATGAATACAAGCTATACGCCCCTGTAAAGTCAGAGGCTAAATTTGCCAAGGTTGATAATGTAAATGAAATTGATCTGAATTATGTCTCCACGATATTGCCGCCAAAGAAATACTTCTTACCACCAATCGAAACAATTATGAATATCCAAATCAGAGGTTTTCACAGTTATGTTGTAAAAGAACCTGAAGTTAATGAGGAAAGGATAATACTGTTCGGCGTCCACCCTTGCGATCTTAATGCAATCCGACTCTTAGATAAAATCCTTAATAAAACATACCCCGACTTATATTATTCAAGAAAAAGAGATAAAACTATAATTATAGCACTAAACTGTTCCGCCGTGGACGAGTATTGCTTCTGTACAACTTTTGGTAGAGGACCGCATGCTTATGAAGGATATGATTTGCTCCTTACAAAATTAAAAGAAGGTTACCTCTTAGAGGTGGGAAGCAAAAAAGGGAGAGAACTCATCAAATATTCCCGATTAACGCCGTCACCACTGACGAGAACCATGAAATGTAAAGTGATGAAAGAAAAAACAAAAATCATTACAAAGTTGGAGGAAAAAATGAGAAAAAAGCGCATTCCAAATGTTGAAACCATCACTGAATTCTTAATGGAGAACTATGGGCATGACTTGTGGAAATCCATAAGTGAGAGATGTTTGTCCTGTGGTGTTTGCAACATTGTCTGTCCTACATGCTACTGTTTTGATGTTATTGATAAAATTGGATCCAACATAAAGGAGATAGATCGAAAACGGATATGGGATTCCTGTCTTATTCCTGACTTTGCAGAAATAGCCAATGGAGAAAATTTTAGAAGGGATAGGGAATCAAGGTTAAAACACAGAATATACCATAAGCTAGTTTACTTCTTTGAACAGTATGGTGAAGCGGGTTGCGTGGGTTGCGGCAGATGTATACGGTGGTGTATGAAAAGAATCGACCCTGTGGAGGCCCTCAAAGAAGTTGTAAAAACACCGGCTTTAGGTTGAAGCGTTTATGAATGTCTATAGACCCCACTTAGCAATTATTGAAAAGATCAAACAGGAAAATGACGATACTAGGACTTTCTCATTAAGATTTATTCGTAAGAAAATTCGTGACGAATTCAGATTTAAACCAGGACAATTTAATATGATATCGGTTTTTGGGTTTGGTGAAGCCCCTTTTTCAATATCATCAGACCCTGAAATTAAAGGCAGGTTTGAACACACTATCAGGAGGGTAGGAACCCTTACCAATGCTCTGTTTGGGTTCGATGAGGGGCATGTTGTGGGTGTGCGTGGTCCCTTTGGAAATGGATGGCCGCTCGATAAAGCCAAAGGAAAGAACCTACTCCTTATCGCAGGGGGTACGGGGCTCATATCCCTTCGACCCGCAATATATCATATAATGCGAAATCGGAGTGAGTTTGGAGACGTGGAACTCTTATACGGGGCACGATCTCCTAGCAACCTCCTATTTATTGACGAGCACAATCTTTGGGCGCGTTCTAAGAACTTCAGAATGGTTCTAACAGTCGAAAAAGTTTCTAATGGATTGAAATGGGATTATGAGATGGGCGTAATAACTGAACATTTAGATAAAATAAAAACAGACAACAACCCTATAGTTTTTCTGTGCGGGCCTGAGATAATGATGAAGTATACACTGAAGGAGCTCATGAGGTTGGGTTTTAAAAAGCATCAAATTTACCTCTCGATGGAACGCAGAATGCGGTGTGGAATAGGTAAATGTGGTCACTGTCAAATCGGACCGAAGTATGTCTGCAGAGATGGGCCTGTCTTTGTTTATGACGATGTTGAGAATTTACCCGACAAACTACTCTGAGGTGCCAAAATGAAGGCAAATAGGCTGAAGATGGCAGTTTTTAAACTTGGATCTTGTAGCGGGTGTGTGCTTCAGTTGCTCAATGTCGGACTCCCCAGTCTATTAAAATTCATCAACATAGCATATTTTCCACTTTTAAAAAGTAAGAATGTAATTGGAGCCTACGACGTCGGTCTTGTAGAAGGTAGCGTCTCAACTAAAGAGCACGTGATGGCGGTAAAGAAAATCAGGGAGAGAAGCAAATTGTTGATCGCTTTAGGTTCTTGTGCATGTTTTGGTGGATTGCAAGCTAGTGAAAAAGATTGTAGACGCTCAAAATCTGATTATAGGATCTCAGTAACACATCCAATTGATCCGTGCGGAATAGACGAGTATGTGCCTGTTGACTTTTACCTTAAAGGCTGCCCATTTGAAGGAGAGGAACTAATAACGCTATTACACACCCTCTCAAAAGGTGCAAAACCATATTTTAGGGAGCGTAGCGTCTGCTTTGAGTGTAAACTTCAGGAGATCCCTTGTTTAATGGAGCGAGAAAAAGCTCCATGTTTAGGATCCATAACCCTTGGTGGCTGTGGGGCGATCTGTCCTCTGATGGGTAAACCTTGCGAGGGATGTCGTGGGCCCTCAAGCGATGTAAATCTTTCTTCAACAATGGAGTCCTTTTCCGATTTTGGAATACCCCCAGAAGAATTTTTTTACAAATTAAGAAAATATGCTGGAAAAGCATTTGGGAGTGCAAAGCTTGAGGGGTAAGTCGAAGGCAAAGGCAATAGATAGGATAGAAGGGGAGGCCCTCCTAAATATTTACTACAACGAACGAGGAGATCCCTCTAAAGCAACGATCGAAGTCTCCGAGGCGCCTAGATTTTTTGAAAAGTTGATAATAGGAAGGAAAGTCCAAGAAGTTCCAGATTTGGTCTCAAGAATTTGCGGCATATGTTATAGCGCTCATCAAATAGCTTCAATAAGGGCATTAGAAAAGGCATTGGGCTTGGAGGTAACCGAACAGACAGAAACCCTAAGAAAACTACTTGCATATGGGGGGATGATACAGAGCCACGCATTGCACTTCTTCTTTCTTGCGGTACCAGACTTCTTTGGTAATGAAAGCATATTTGATTTAACGAAAGAGGACACAAGGTGGATTCAATGGGGCTATAAAATAAAGAGTGTTGGTGATTTGTTAACTGAATTGATAGGTGGTAGGGCAATACATCCAATTACACCTACAATTGGAGGGTTTAAGAGGAGACCAAAGGAGAATAAACTAAAGAAGATCTTGAAAGAACTTTACGAAGCTAGAGAAGTTATAAAAAAATGTGTGGACGTTCTTGGCGATTTTGAATTGCCAAAGTTTTTAAAAAAATTTAGATTTGTAACATTGACCTCGGATAGCGAATACCCAGTTAATCGAGGTCTTGTGACCTCTGGTCTTGATATTAAATTTCCTGAAGACGAGTACCTTAATCATATAAAAGAGAAGGAAGTTCCGCATTCCACAAGCAAACGGGCTTACTTAAATGATGGAAGCACATTCATTGTTGGCCCACTTGCCAGGCTGAATATGAATTTTGACAAACTTAATCCGGTAGCAAAGGAGTTTTCAGAGACGCTCAAATTTATGTCAAGATGTGATAACTTATTTTCAAGTCATTTGGCAAGAGTGATCGAAATGTCACATTTTCTAGAAGAGAGTATAAAAACAATAGAAGAACTGAAAATACGAGATGAAAACCTCCCCAATTACGAAATAAAACCCAGCATTGGGTGTGCCTTGGTGGAAGCGCCTCGTGGATTACTTTTTCATCAATATGAAATCGATAAGAATGGTCGAATAAAGAAAGCAGACATCATAACCCCTACAGTATGCAACCTTAGCAGTGCTGAGGAGGTAGTACTTGAGTATGTCCAATCAATTGAAAACTCTTCTGATGATACAGTAAGGAATATATGTGAGCGACTAATTCGCTGTTACGACTTTTGTTTGTCCTGTTCAGTCCATGTTGAAAATATATATACAAAACATAAATAATCAAATTTTTTACATATTTACAAATATATTTTAATATAATTATACCAAACCTAAAAATCATTTAATTGATACCTTTTTATTGATTAAATTTTTAAAAATTTTAGATTTTGATTAAAAATTATAAAAATAAAAATTCCTGAAGTTTGCTAACTCCAAATTAGGATAGTCAAAAGGCTTACTTTGTTACCATAAGCAACGACAAACAACATTCAATTATTAACCTATCGGTTGGAAGAGTTAGACAAATCACGACTTCCTTTGCCAGTTTAGAGCGCCAAACTAAGAACTAAGAATATAATTTTCTCAGGCTATCTACTAGGTAAAGTATCACTGGTTTATCTTCTACCGAAAACCGGATCCTATCCCCATCTTCGCAAAAAAGCCAAAATTTTATCTCCAAATTATCGAAAACAACAGTTTGAAATGTGAACTTGGTGATTATAACACGAAACTCTTTTGTCGTTTGGTTTGAATAATAAATCACAACACCATTGCTAAATAAAAAAGAGTTACCATAGAAAGGGGTACCAGCTGCCTGTGTAGTTGTTATAACCTCTTTAAGCATAAGTTCGCCCCCTCGAACTTCATAAACCATTGTAACGGGTACCTTTTCTACAGAGTGTATATATGTAAAATTAAATTTCAGTCCCTCAGGAAAAGTATACATGTAGATTGGATATTTATTTAAAATTTCAACATAAAAAACAGGTATCGGGAATAATAAAATTAACATAATAAAAAAAAAGAAAGATTATTTTGGTTTTCATATTCACTTAATTAGACCGATCTCTCTGTAATATTTCTCCGCTCCAGGATGCCATGGAATGGGCATGCCCTTTACCAAAGTATCAAGGCTAACCTGTTTCATAGATGGGTGGGCTGCTTGAAGATCTTTTAGATGTTGTACAAAGATCTTGGTTATTGTGTAGACAACATCATCGGGTAAGTCTTTGTTACAAACTATAAGATCCGTTACACCCACAGTTACAACGTCAGTGGTCTGACCTGGATAGGTATTGGCAGGTATAACGCAGGGGACATAGTATGAGTACTTTTTCGTTACCAATGAAGGATCGATGGGCAACCACCTTACTGCTCTAACTGATGCCAAATCAGTGTACCCGGCCGTTGGAATTCCAGCTGAGTACGTGCATCCATCTATCTGCTTATTCTTCATAGCCTCTATCATCTGTGTGAAGGCTATGTATTGAGGTTTAATGTCGTCAAAAGTCATGTTATATACGCTGAAGATCTCTTGAGTCGTCATAATATTGCCACTCCCAGGAGATCCCACTGCAAAAATCTTGCCTTTGAGGTCTGGTATGGTGTAGATATTAGTATCTGCTAAAACTACAAACTGCACAACATCTGGATATATCACAGCAATACCTCTTGCATTTTGCATAGACTGGTTAAAAGGCTCATGTCCGGTCCAAGCATAGTATATCATATTGCCCAATATAAAGGAAACATCTACTTCTTTACGATTTACAGTATAAGCGTTAGCAGAAGAACACCCGCTGGTCTCAACCGTAGCCGTTATGTATCCGCTTTCTTGGTTTATGTAATTTGCCCAGACACCCGCTATGGGATACCAAGCACCAGCAGAAGAGCATGTAGCAATAGAGATTTTTACGGGCTGTCGAGTAGTTGTTGAAAGATATGCTGCTCCTCCGACCACTACTATTGCTATGATTATTACTGCAATCATTAAACTTTTTTTCACTTTAAGCACCCAATTTTTTATTAATACTTTTTTTTTAAAAAAAGATTTCGGTTATTTCAGTTTGAATTTCTGTCCAATCCCTCTCTCTATTGCCTTCTGATACACATATCCTGCGATGGCTGCATTATCAGCACCGTAGCCAATCGATATGTAGAGAGTCTTCTCTTTCTCGTTGCTACGCCCTTTCTTCTTACCAGCCACCAAGTCCGGTAATTCGGCATAAAGATCTTTCTTTGAGAATTTCCCTGATTTAACTAACCCTACCAGTTCTTTGACTCTGCCATATTCAACCGTATATTTCCACGAATCTACAACAACTTTGTCAGCAGATGTTATGACATTTGGGTTTAGTTCTTGATAAGAACCAACTTTGGCCACAAATACTCCATCACTTAGCCATTTGGCATCGACCATCGGTTCGTCTCCAACTGTAACGGTGACGATAATATCGGCTCCTTTGCATACCTCTTCATAAGAGTTTGTGGTCTTTATTGTTAAGCCTTCTAGTTTTCCCATCTCTTCGGCAAACTTTTTCATGGCTTCCTTGGATATATCGAAAACCCTTACTTCATCAAACTTAAAGATAGAATTTAAAGCCTTCAAGTGATATCTTCCTTGAAATCCCGCTCCAATTATTCCAAGAACCCTCGAGTCCTTCCTAGCTAAGAGTTCTGCTGCTACAGCAGTCGTACCGGAAGTTTTGAGACCAGTAATATGATCGCCATCCATAACTGCTACAGGAAGACCTGTCTCTGGTGAGTAAAGTACTATAAGTGTGGTTATCGAAGGCAATTTATACTTTTGTGGATTGTCTTTAAAAAGTGAGAACGTCTTTAACAGTAGGACTTCGCTTGGATAGGATATATATGCCCCCATTGGTTTTAAGAAGCCATGCCTTTTCTCTATGCTCAAATAGAACTTGTCTTCTATAACTTCTTTCTTGGCAAGTGCTTCAATCGCCTTTCTGCAAAGATCAATCGATTCCTTTGTGTCCACGCAACTCTTCACCATCGAGTCTGATAAAAGGAGGATTTCCCAAGGTTGCATGAAACCACCTAGATTAATATATTAATGAGTTAATATTATAAAGTTTTCTAAAAACAAATATGTAAAAACTTAAGATGTTCGCTTTTATTTTTTGTTTTCTTTATTAAAACTAATGAGTATGCAAGGGGCTTACCGTGTTTGAGTGGCATATCCGTAAGAACCGTAGCCAACCTCACGGCAGGACCATAGCTTGGAGTTATTAACAGCCCGTTCCTGCCTATCCATCCAAGACCGGCCGCCCATGCAAAGGCCTTGTGAGATATACACCCCCAAGAAGCCTATATGGATATTGCCCAGAAGAAAGCTGAAGGAACGCATAACCTGACTCCAGTAAAGACATGTTTTTCATTCCTTGGTTTTTCATTTTTATGCTTTTTATATTCTATTTGAGATCTTCCACGAATATATTCAGTATACCCTCGCAAATAACCACATCATTGCTTGGAGACTCGCGTTTCAGCATTCACCCCCGCTCTTAGCTACCTTCAGGTTATATGCACTCAACCAAACGCAAAGACCACTTTTTAGCAACTCGGCTAAAGCCTAGTCGGGCGCACAGTCACATAAAAACCTCCCGCACAGTCAGCCCAACCTAAACAGTACGCCACACACTTCGATACTTCGGCATACAGAGAAGGGGGAGGATGGGCGATTGAGTTTCAACTTTTCTCTTTACCCTCACATGAGAACTTTTACGGGGGTTAAACTTGTCCTCGAGAGTTACACTCCTTGCACATGACATCTGAGGGGAGTATGAAAAACAGGGTTGAAAAGCTTAGAGCCGCGCTTCCGAGTTAGCTACTGAGGAGGTGGGGCTTTGGCAATTGAATGGTTCAGCCTCTTTGGGTGGTCAACATCGTAAATGAGATCTTTTATTACTTCAAAGAGTGGGAGGGGTTCCACGGTAACGTCGCCCTTGAGGAGTGTGGTGCAGGTCTGTGTAGCCTTTCCGTTGACGAGTAATGTACACCAACCGCACCGTCCGATTCTGCAGGAGTATGGTATGGCTAAGCTTGGGTCTATATTTTCGTAAATGTAAACTAAGGCATTGAGAACACTCATGCCCTCAGTGTAAGGTACTTCAAATACGTCATAATGTGGTGACGAGTCCCTTCTCGGATTGAATCTGAAAACTTTGACCTTTATGGTTTTGATAGCCATCAACCCTCACCTGGATATTTTTTAACACCCCTTGGTGGGGATATTCTAGTAATGACCACAGGGACTTTCTTTATCTGCATCTGACCCTGATCTTGGAAAACTATTATATTTTTCAACCAGAGATCATTGTCCGTATTTGGGAAGTCTCTCCTATACATTGCACCCCTGCTCTCTTCTCTCGCCAAACTGCCCTGGACCACCATCTCAAGAACCTCTGCCATATTTTCAAGTTGTAAAGCCTCACACCACTCCATGTTGAACTCCGTGTCTTTACATTTAGTTGAAACCCTAGGTAGCATAGACTTGATCTCACCCAGTTCTCTTAGGGCAGATTTTAATCCAGTTTCATCTCGGACAGGACCAACGTATGTGGCTGCTATTTTTTGCAACTCTTTTCTTAAGTGGATAGGGGATATGCCCTCTTTCGCCTCGATCGGTTTATAGACTTTTTCCCGCAACTCTTTGATTGTGGTTTCGTTTATTGTAGGCAAGGAGGTGCCCATTGCAAATTGAGAGGCATACTTCCCTGCCCTTGCCCCAGTAACCAATGCCTGCGTGAGTGCAGCCCCGGATAACCTGTTGGCACCCATAAACCCCCCTGCACATTCACCGGCGGCGTAGAGACCAGTAACAGAGGTCTCGCATTTTGTATTGATTCTAATACCTCCGTTCCAGTAGTGGGTCGCGGGTGCCGCCTCTATTGCCTCCCTTGTGGGATCAAATATTTCTTTTATATTGAACCCATCAAATTTCCAGTTCTTTATAACGGGGTGCCAGAGAGTGGCATCTTCAAGCAAGTTCTCTGGAAGGTGTTTGAACGAAACGTATACCCCGCCACGCGGGCTCCCTCGCCCTTCTAAGATCTCCGTCATGACCGCGACTGCTATTATATCTCTAGTGCTCCTTTCCATGCGTTCCGGATCCCACTTAGAAATAAACCGCTCCCCGCTCCTGTTGAGCATCCACCCGCCAAAATATGCTGCCATTATGTATGGAAACTGGCTTCCCTTTGCGAGTGGAGGGTAAAGTACGCAGGCTGGCATAAACATGGGGAATTCCATATCCACAAGTTCGGCCCCAGCCCTATATGCCATCGCATAACCGTCACCTGTGAGCTCCTCTGGTGCTGTCGTCAATGGCCAAATTCGCATCGCACCCCCTGTAGCAAGCACCACGGCTTTAGCCCTGAATACGCGAAATGTTCCATCAACCCTGTTCACTCCGACAGCACCGCAGACCCTGCCCCTCTCTCTTATCAAATCGGTGATCATGGTGTATTCGTAAAGTTCGGCACCGCTTTTTTTAAGCTTGGACTTGAGTACATGCATGATCTCTACACCGCTCGTCCAAAGTCCTCGGGGGTATCGGTGCCCTGGAGCCTTTATGAGGTTGGAAATGCGCATCCCCCACTCCACCATCTCCTTCACCCGGAGGGGGGCTTCTCTCACCATGATCTCAACGAGCTCTTGGTTATTCAGATACTTCCCTTCTTTGACAACGTCCTCAAAGAAGATCTCTGGGCTGTCTCTCTCGTCCCCCCTCTGGTTGAATAGCAAAAGGGCGGATCTGCTATCTACATCAATATCTGCTGCCGCTGTCAGTGTTGCGCCACTTTTACTGATTTTGCCCTTTGTGACGACTGCCACGTTGAGTCCATGTTCTCTAGCCTCTATGGCAGCCCTTGCCCCTGCACATTCGCTGCCCACTATGAGTATGTCAGTATCAATATATTCGGTATCATGCGACATTCAGACCGACCATTTTTCATTACAAGATGTAGATCGTTAAAAGTTTTTATGTTGTCTTGGCTCGTAAAAATAAGAAAAAATCTATATATAGAGAATAAACATTCGTATTAACAAAAGAAATTGGTTGTGATTTTATGGCAAAAGTAGACCTCCTTCTTAAAAACGGGAGAGTCCTAATTGGTGATGCCTTGCTTGAAACATGTGTCGCAGTGGAAGGTGAGAAAATCCTCGGAGTCGGTAGTGAGTCTGCTCTTCCACCTGGTGAGAGAGTGATAGACCTGCAAGGAAAGATCGTAATACCAGGTTTAGTTGACACACACACGCATCTGAGGGAGCCAGGGTATACGTACAAAGAGGACTTCACAACGGGTACCCAAGCCGCAGCGGTCGGAGGTGTGACAATGGTAATTGATCAGCCAAATTGTGAGCCACCTACCAAGGATCTCAAAACATTCCTAGAGAAGAAAGAGATCGCAAAGAGAAAATGCATAGTGGATTTCAACCACTTGGTCTTTCCATCCTCCAACGAAGAAGTTCGTAAAGTGGCAGAGGCTGGTGGAATAGGATACAAAATATTTATGGTTAGAGGGGAGTATCCACACGACCCCCGCGTAAGTTTAGATGATACTGGCTTACTTTTGGAGAGGTTTCAAGCGATAGAGAGCACGAACCTCCCGGTAATGGTGCACCCCTGCGATATGGCAATATTCACACAGTTGGAGAGAAGGCTCAGGGAAAGGGGCAGATCAGATTACTTGGCGCTCTCAGAGGCCTACATGGACGAGCTCCTTTACAGCGGACCTGTGGCTAACCTCATATACCTGCAACAGAGAGCCAACGTGAAGCTGCATATATTCCACACACATGGAGTGGAAGAGATCAGGTTAATAAGAGAGGCGAAGATGAGGGGGCAGAACGTAACTTGCCAAGTCGATCCAAAATACTTTCTGATAACCAAGGAGGAGCTGGAGAGGCTGGGTCCATTGGTAATACCTGGAGGTACGATACCCCAGTACCGGATAGAAGCCATATGGAAGGGGATAAACGAAGGCACCATTGACGTGATAGGCACAGATCATGCTCCACACACCAAAGAGGAGATGGAGAAGGCTAGAGTTGACGCATTCAAGGCACCATGGGGTAATCCCCAGCTGGAACATTACCTATCGATCCTACTAACAGAAGTTAACAGAGGGACTTTGACGCTGGAACATCTTTCCAAGATCTGTTCCACAAACCCCTCCAAGTTAGTAGGGCTATATCCAAAGAAGGGAGTGATCGCCCCAGGGTCGGACGCAGACCTTGTTGTTATCGATCTGAAGAAGGAGGACATTATAAAATCAGATCGCCTTTACACCAAAGTTCAGTGGACACCTTATGAGGGCAGAAGAGTAAAGGGGGTTCCTGTGATGACTTTCGTAAGAGGGGAGATCGTAGCAGAGAGCGGCGAGGTTGTTGGCAAGCCAGGCCACGGCAAATTCACTCCGCCATTATCTTGGAAAGGGTGTTCAGCGTGAGTATAAATGAGATCCTCAAACATGTAGACAGAGAAAAATTGCTCAGGCTGACATCTGACTTGGTAAACATTCCCAGTCCAACAGGTGAAGAGAAGGAGATCGCAGAATTTTATGCTGCTGAGCTTGATAGAATAGGCTTAGAGGTCACCCTGCAGGAGGTTGAGAAGGACAGACCGAACGTGATAGCCTACCTGAGGGGCGATGGGGGAGGAGCAACTCTGATGTTCAACGGACACATGGACACCAGTATTACTGGGAAAGACAAAGAAATTACGGTCTCAGTCCCAGGGCAGAGGCCAAAAGCAGAAGTTGATGGCGACTGGCTCTACGGTTTAGGCGCATCAAATATGAAGAACGCGCTAGCGGCCTATGCTGTGGCTGCCGAGGCCCTCATAAAAGGGGGAGCCCGCATTAAGGGGGACTTGATCATTGCAGCCGTTGTTGGGGAGATAGAAAAGGCACCGGTTGATCAGTACCAAGGACCAAAATACAGAGGAGGAGGGCTGGGAACACTCTACGCGGTCACACATGGAATCACAGCTGATGCAGCCATAATAGGAGAGCCGACAGGTATGCGGGTCCAAATAGGCAACACAGGGTATGTATTCGCGAAGATCTCTGTCAAGGGTGTGCTTCAACACACTTGGAGCAAGGAGCATGGGGTGGACGCTATCCAAAAGATGGTCAAGGTTATGAAGGCTGTTTACGACTGGGAGCCCGAATACCAAGCGAAAGCAAAACACCCATTCATGATGCCAAGGATAAGCATAGGGGCTATAGAGGGAGGCTTTCCATATAAACCTACTTTCTGTCCAGGTTTCTGCAACTGCTACGTTCACATCACTATGGTGCCAAACCAAGACCCTCTAGAGATAAAGAGAGATCTTGAGAAGTTGATCGCAGACCTCCGAAAAGACGATCCAGAGCTAGACGCGAGCGTTGAGCTGTATTTTATGCGCAAGGGCTACGAAATCCCTGAGAACGCGTACGTCGCCCGAGCCGTTTCCCGCGCACACAAAGCGATCTCAGGCAAAGAGCCGGAGAGACCCTCCCCTTACAGATACAGCGTCTCGAGCGATGGAAGCATATTATTCAATGAGGCAGGTATACCTTCTGTGACATATGGCGCTGGAGGGATCTCGAGAGAACCCATGAAGTATAGCATGTATGATGGACGGAGGGGCGAAGTAGTTAACATTTACAACCTGGCCGAGGTCACTAAAGTTTACATCTTAGCGGCCATGGATATTTGCAATCAGAGTCCAGAGACGGTAAAATCGTTGAGTTCTTCGGAGTAGAACCGGGATCCCCACTTTCTAGGGTTCAATACTTCGGAGAACTGTCACATTTTGGTCCCCCTCTATGTTTTCCAGCGATTCCTGACATGATTGGTCCCACCCATGTGCGGCAAATCTGGAAGTGGGGAGCCATTTTATCCACAAGCTCGTCACTTTAACCCTTCCGGTGTCGGCAGTTTTTGTAGCTAGCTGGACTCCCCTAAAGGGAGCGGGGTTCCCTAAATCCAAATAAAGCTCAAAACCGATTGGGGCGGTCGGGGCAGTGGCTAGCCTGATAATCCACGGTCGAGGGTACGGAGAGAATGAGGTTACGGTTTTTCGTCGGCGGGCAGTCCCCGTCCGATGGGGAGGGGCAGTCCATTAGCCCACGAAGATGACTTAACTGCCATTGAGGCTGACACGAAATGTCGGGTTGCGAAAATGCCGCATCCAAGAACCCCAGGCCCTCAGTTGCGGAGAGGGCTGCATTGAAAACTTTCAATTCGCGTCACTTGTAGTTAATCGAATGCCAAACCGTGGAAGACCCCCTCTTTACACCCCATCATATTAATATAATCCGCTATCTGAATATATCTTGCTGAAATGAGGTTTCTCTGGTGACTGTTTTGGGGCTTACAGATTGGAAAGTACTGATCGTGGACCACGAAAAATGCGGTGCCTGTCACATCTGTGAGCTTATATGTTCATTCACAAAGGAGGGAGTATTTTCCCCTACCATATCAAGGATACGCATTAGGGAATCCCCGATGGATGAAACAATACTTGTGTGTCAACTTTGTAAAATTGCAAAATGTATAGAGACTTGCACCTTTGGAGCTCTCTCCAGAGATGAGAAAACTGGGGCAATAGTACTGGATTATGAGAAATGTAGAGGGTCTAAATGCGGGGATTGTGTAAGTGCCTGCCCGTATGGTGCCATTTTCGTGGATCCAAGGACGGGGAGGGTTCTTATCTGTGACCTGTGTGGGGGTGAGCCAGCCTGCATTAGATGGTGCCCCCGCGGAGCCATACTTTTTGACTTTCCGGAAGGGGAAAAAGCAGCATTAAAACAGAAGGCCGAGAGGAAGCTTGTAGCCTATAAGAAGGGGGTGAGAGGATGAACGGGTGGGTCAAAAACATTCTCTATGTGGACCTCTCCCGAGGGAAGATCTCGAAAGAGGATGTTCCAAAACGCATATCCGAGTATATAGGTGGGAGAGGTATGAACATGAGGCTGTTGTTCGACCTAACCCCACCAAGGGTAGATCCATTTTCAGGATTGAATCCCCTTATATTTGGTGTCGGACCGCTTGTAGGAACCCTTGCTCCCGCCTCATGCAGATTCAATGTTACCACAAAGTCGCCATTCGGATACTTGGGAGATTCGAACTGCGGTGGAGATTGGGCGGCAACTCTGAAATATGCGGGATACAACCATGTCGTTGTACTGGGAAGGTCGGATAAACCCGTATATCTGCTCATCGACGATGAAAACGTCGAATTAAGAGATGCCGGAGACCTATGGGGACTGGATACTTGGGAGACCCAAAAATTGCTATGCGAAGAGCATGGGGAGGATTTCAGGAGTGTTTGCATCGGTCCTGCGGGAGAGAACCTTGTAAGGTTTGCCTGTATCAAGACAGGTCTAAAACACGCTGCTGGAAGGACTGGCACAGGAGCCGTCATGGGATCAAAGAGGCTCAAAGCCATCGCTGTGAGGGGAACAGGCTCGGTCAGCGTGGCATATCCTGAAAAGTTCATGGAGGCTGTTGAAAGAGCCTACGGAATGATCAATGATTTGATAGAGGTGAGAGGTTACAAGAGCCCAGTAGCGGGGACATATGGGTACCTTTGGTGGCTTCATGACAAGAACTGCAAGCTCGGTGTGATGCACCATAGGTATGGCTCTTGGGAAGACGCGGCCAAACTGGATCCAATACATTACCACAGGAATTACAGGATTAAGATCATTGGAGACTTTTCCTGTCCAGTGCAATGCGTGCCAAGGTTTAAAGTGAATGAAAGACTTTACGGGGAGGGACCAGAATACGAACTTGTCAACTCATTTGGCTCCATGGTTGGGAACCCGGACCTCAAAAGTGTTCTGGAGGCATGTGTGTATGCTGAGAAGATGGGTCTAGACGGCGACTCTGCAGGCAGAGTTATCGCATATGCCATAGAGCTTTATGAGAAAGGTATCCTCACCAGCGAGGAAGTACCCTTTCCGCTAAGATGGGGGGATGGGGAGGGCGTACTCGAGCTACTGAGGATGATAGTGTATAGAAGGGGGATAGGCAACATCCTCGCAGAGGGCGAGGCTTTAGCCTCCAAGATTATAGGAAGGGGGGCGGAAAAGTACGCACTAACCATGAAGGGACTCGAACTTCACGAACCGCTCAAGAGCGGCTACGGGCACGCGCTCGCACATTCGACCTCCACAAGGGGTCCAGATCATCTTAGAAGCAGCCACCACCCTGAGCACTCCAACACGCCAGAGCAGTGTATGAGGTTGCTGGGAGACCCAACACAAGCTGACAGGTACGTGAGCGAAGGGAAGGAGCGTATGGTTGTCTTCAACGAATACACCTCCGCATTTATAGACTCCCTCGGGTGCTGCAAGTTTCTATCCACATGGGGTTCCATACTCGAGGGGATGAGTCTGACCCCAGAGATATGGGCAGAGCTCTACAAGTATGCGACTGGAGTGGAAATTAATGGTAAAGCCCTCCTCGAGGCTGGTGAGAGGGTCTACAACATTGAGAGGGCTTTTATAGTAAGAGAGGGTGTTAGAAGGCAGGATGATGTGCCCCCTGAAAGGGAGTTCAGTGAGCCATACCCAACTGGGAAGATGAAGGGGTTCAGGCTCGACAGGGAGAGATACGAGAGGCTCCTCTCAGCTTATTATGAGCTTCACGGTTGGGATGAGAACGGCATACCCACAGAAAGTAGGCTCAAAAAACTGGGTCTGGGCGATCTCATAGAGCCTCTCAAACGGGCAGGAATAGAACTCAAAAACATCGATTTTGGAAACGGGAGGGATTACATCACCCTGCTGAGATAGTCCTAGGTCTCCCCTGCTCAACATTAATTTTTATTCCTTCTCCATGTCTCTGTCTCAAATAGTGGAGAGAGAAGGCCAAGATAGCTGAGACCAGCCCAATGATGTCCGTGTAGTATTCTGGAAAGATAAGTAGCACACCAGAGGCAAGAAACATGACCCTCTCTAAAATGCTCATCTTTCTCAACAGAAATCCTTCAACCCCGCTTGAAAAAACTGTCACCCCAAATAGGCAAACCAAAAAAGAGTACAATATCTCAATGGGAGAGCCTATTAAGAGGAGAGGCGTGCGGTAAACCATTATAAATGGGACCAGAAATCCTGAGAGGGCAAATTTAACTGCAGAAAAACTTGTCTTCATAATGTCTGCTTCGGCAACTGTCGCCGCTACGTACGAGGCTATAGCAACTGGAGGCGTTATCAGCGATATTGTGGCAAAATAAAGGATGAACATGTAAGAAGCCATGGGAGGGACCCCTAATGATATCAATGTTGGCGCGCCCAACGAGGCTGCCATAACGAAAGTTCCGGAGGGAGGCATTCCCATTCCCAAGATTATAGTGACAAACATCAAAAAAATTAAAGCCAGTGGTAAAATTCCCATCGACAATGTCAGTATAACCTGAGTGAGTTTAAACCCCAGACCCGAGAGGGTAAGGCTCCCGATTACGATCCCTGCTGCAGCACACGCGACACAGATTATAATGGCGTTCCTCGCAGAGTTCTCTAGAGCTCTAAGGAGTTTTCTTGGGGTCAACCTGCTCTCCTTGCGGAGAAAACTAACAATTACCGTTGCGGCGATCGCATAAAGGACCGAACTGGTGATAGACGTGCCCGTGGCCATAAAGTAAATTATAACTAGAAGTGGGACAAAGTACTGCCAACCTTTTCTGAGGGTCTTCTTCAAGGGTGGAATTTCATCGGATTCCACGAGGCCGCCTTTCTTCTTTGCATACCAGTGCACTGTTGTGAATATCCCGAAGTAGTACAAGATCGCAGGTATGGCAGCCGATGCAGCGACAGCGAAGTAACTGGTCCTCATGAATTCCGCCATTATAAATGCAGCCGCGCCCATAACAGGGGGCATCATCTCTGCTCCTGTTGCGGCAGCAGCGATAATCCCCCCAGCGTCATTTTTATCATAACCAACCTTCTTCATGTGTGGGCACATAAAAGATCCTATCGTGTAGACGCATGCAGAAGCCCCGCCCAGAACAGTCCCAAGCAGGGCAGATGCCACAGTCGCAACTTTGCCAGACCCTCCGGAAAACCGCCCGAAGCCAGCTTTTGCGAGCTGGATGAAGAAGTCGCCCGCCCCGATTTCATAGAGTAAAGCACCGAAAATAACGAAGAGAAATATATAGGCTGCAGATACGTATATTGGTATTCCATAGATCGCATCGGTACTGTAGTAAATGAACTCAACTATTTGAGATGGGGTCCACGGGGCCAATCTGAACATTCCGGGAATGTATTTGCCAAAATAGCAGTACAACAGGAAGACGACGCAGATTAAGGACATTGCCTTTCCAACAACACGTCTGGTGAGCTCGAGAATCACCAGAATAGCCAGTAGACCCAGTATGAGCTCAGGAAGAGGAAGATCATAAACAAAAAAGAGGTGGGCAGAGATCGCCTCAGCGTTGATGGCGACATACCCAAAACTAAGAACGGTAGAGATCACTAGCAAATAATCGACAATTGATGGTTTCTCTTTTGATGATCTTTTCGATAAAGGATAAAAGAGGAAACCCAGCGATATCAGAAGAAGTAAGTGTAATGAACGGTATACGTATAGGTTTGGAAAGCCAAAAGCGGCTATGTAAATGTGGTATATTGATGTGATAATTGCTACAAATGAGACCGCCTTTCCAAACCAACCTTTAAATTCTCGCATGACTCACACCGACAGCATTTTTAGACGTCAGCAATTTTTCTAGATTCTTGTATAAGAACGTTTTCCACGATGCAGGGGTACTGTATTGTTTTCATTTTTGTTTGCATGCTTTTATTTCTCGAATATTGGGCATGGGCTCTGTAAAGTAATTACTGCAGATTAACTACAATTACGATGATTTGGTGCTGGAATGGTATACCATCGCTCTGATTTAACTAGTTGCAGGAGTGCCGACCAACTCATGGCGCCAAAATTTACTTCTATGACGGCTACCCCCCTTCGACAATGGGTATTAGGGAAACAACATCGCCATCCTTGAGTTCTGTTTTGACCCCCATCAACCCTCGCACATTGGTGCCATTTACGAGGATCTCAAAAGCCTCACTACCGAATTTAGAAGCATTTTTTCTCGCAGGAAATTTATTATATCCTCGACCCTCACTAACCCATCCAGTCAGAGTTCTACGGACTGTGTGCCAAGAACCCTTTTTAAATTACCATACAACTCTACGATCACATGCATACGGTTTATTATTGAGATAAAAAAATGATAAATAAGGATTTCTAGGATACGGGATATCCCTTCTCTGCGTAGTACTTAGCTGCCCCAGGATGAACTAGTCCGGCGAGATCAGTTCCGGCTTTTTGGGGGTTAATTGTATATAGCGGGTTCCAGTTCGCGATCTGATCCCTATTTTCGAAGACTGCTTTAACAATGTCGTACACAACCCTTTCAGGGAGGTCGGCCCGTGCCACTACAACCGTTGTGTCTGCAGGCATGGTTAGATCAGAGGTGACATCTGGATAAGTCCCAGCCTTAATTACCCCTGTTTTGAAGCCCACGGACTGCAGCTTCTGCATCATGGAGGGGCTGATTCCTAGGAACTTTAATCTCACGGATGTTGAGATGTCCAGGATCCAGCTCTGTGGCGTGCCCAGAGTTCCGATGAAGATGTCTGCCTGACCGTCTTTGAACGCCTTTGTCAGTTCCGCCGTCGAGAGGGTCGAGACCGTGCCACCCCAGCTCTTCAAGTCATCATATGTGACCCCATATGCTGCCAAGAAAACCCGCCCCATCACCTCCACTGCCGATCCTGTGTAGAAAAACGTCCACCTTAACGGCAGTTTTTTGGAAATTATATCCTCAAAAGATGTTATGTTATACTTCTCAGCCACCGATTTTGTGACAAAGATGTGGATTATTTGATCTCCTTCCCACCGCCACAGAGCCCTCACATTTGTCATACCTGCAGGTACAAGCTGCACCCCGTAAATAGACCCGCCCGTCTTTATGGCATCTATCGCAGTTAGATAACCCAGTCCAAGATCAGCCGTGCCATTATTCACATTTATAATATTTATTAGTCCTCCACCAGGAGATAGAACCATCGTTATGTAAGGCGCTTTAGCTGATGTTATATTCTGAATAAGCGCCGCCAGCGGAGTCCAGACGCCGGCTCCATGTGCAAACTTTACAGTCACAGGACTTGGTGGTTGAGTCACCACAGCATAATAAGCCCCGCCAGCAATGGCTAAGACGACTACAACTGCAATTGCAACATAAGCGATTTTCTTATTCATAAATTACACTCCTAAACCAATCGGTCTTGTTAAGATTTCGGCGCTTTGCTCTTATTAAGATGTCGGCACTTTAATCGTACTCTTCCTTGTATGTACCCAAAAGTTGAATTTGTAGTAATATATTTTATCCACTGAATCAGTAACCAATATGCGGCCGCAGTCATTGATATGAAAATGTCCGACCTTTTGATCTGAAGGTAAATTGATTAGTTATGTTCGGTTTTTCTGAATAATACAAAATTCTGGCTAGAGACATATCATTGAGACGAAGCGTACTACTTGGCAGCAGTTCAACTCGATACAGTAAAGAACTAACCAAACCAATCCAACTAAGCAGCGCATTTGAGCCTTCCTTAACCATGACACCAGAATTGTGGTGCAAGAACTATATGATTACGGTAAATGGGAGGTTGGAACCGAATTAGCTGATCCATTGCTGGCATTATGAGGTCTACATATTGGCAGAATTAGGCAGGAAAATGAAGTTGGGGCATAGGGCAAACAAAAATGTTAATAGAATAACAAATTGAAGCAAGAGAATTGGAACCCCCCTTGCGATCATGAGTGGAAAGTTTTCCATACAATCTATGATCGGGAGCCTGCATTGAGCCCGTAGAAGCCATTGACTGGATGGGACTCATGATAAAGCCTCGTGAACGTAAAATCGGGGAACTTATGCTCATCGATTAGAATTGAAATCCTCGCTTTGTAGCTGGCTTTCCGTGTTGTTTCGAGAGAACTATGAAGAGCAGTGAATATATGCAAATGAGGTAAAGAAGGGGGTATATCTGGCGTTCTATTTTTCTATTCTCCTCTGCGGGGCTTGAGGAGTATAGTGGGGTGATGGTATGAACTCAACGCCTGGTCTCATTGGCGACGCCTGCGGGTATAAATCCATAAGGTGGTAGACTTCAAGGGGGATTCCAACTTTTACCGGGATTCCAAGCTCTTGGAGTTTTTTAGGTGTAAGAGGATAATCATGGGTCCACGTACCATGAACCAGCGTCTTAGCAAGCTCCTTGATTTTTTCTTTTCCAAGTTTCTCTTCAGTTAATTCTATAACGAGTTCTTCGAGTTGCTTTATTGCCTTCTCAGCCACATCAGCCTTTATCAAGGTTTCATCATCGGCTTTTTCGACTCCTTTCTCCTTCACAGCCTTAACAACTGAAACGGCGGGCACAGTCCCCATCTGCGGATCCGAAAGTTGCGGGTCTATTGGACCTAAAACAGCGTACGGGTCCATTTGGATCTCGTCGGCTGCCAGAGCGATTAACGTTCCTCCACTCATGGCATAGTGGGGAACAATGACCGTTTTCTTGGCTGGATGTCCTTTTAAAGCCAGAGCAATCTGCGTGGCTGCCAGTACAAGCCCTCCGGGGGTGTGGAGGATCAATGCGATGGGTACGTCTGGGGGCGTCATTCTTATTGCCCGTAAAACCTGCTCCGAGTCCTCAATGTCAATGTACCGGTAAAATGGCACGCCAAACAAGGAGAGGCGCTCCTGTCGGTGTATCATCGTGATGACTCGCGATCTTGTTGCCACCTCGATTTTTCTGATAAAATTCAGCCGTTCGCTCTGAACCATTTTCTGCCTCACTTGTGGCCAAAGAAACATTACCAGAAAGAAGTACACGAAAATATCCAAAAAATATCCAGCTCGGGCATCATTTCACCGCCAATTTTTCTGGAGCAGTAGATATTTAACCATTTTTAGGGAAGTGCATTTTTACACGCATTTTCTTGTAGACCTTGATAGCCTCCTTGTTAACGGTTTGTGGAGTCGGTCTTTGGAAGTTAAAAACCCTAAAACCTGCAAAAGTCTTACAAATGCCTCATGCACATGCATTCCGTTTATTTGTGAGTTGCTAAAATTATCGTTGCTGCTACTGCGAGTGCCGCTCCAAACCCGAAGGATGCGCTGGCGGAAATTGATGTCCACAAAATTCCTGCGGTCACACTTGACGTCAAGTCTCCTATCCCATTAATAGTGCTGAGCAAACCGAAGCCTGTTCCTCTTCTGCTCTCATGGAGAAGTTCAGCAGCATACGATCTTTCAGTTGTGTCAATGGCACCCGTCTCTACGCCAGCTAAGAGGAAAAGTGAGGCGTATATCCATATGTTTGGCGGTGCGAGAATGAAGCCTATGCAGTACATGCTGAAGATCAGGTATCCCAGCGCTAACAGATTTCTCTTGCTAAACCGGTCGCCTAAAGCCCCAAATATGTAGGCGAAAGTCGCAGCCCCCACATTGAGCAGCACATAAAGGAGTGCGCTGACGCTGCTGGCAACCATAGCTCCTAAGCCTGGTGTTAGGGCTTCCGTGGCCCTCAACACGAGGAAAGTGTTGGCAAAATTTCCAACCCCAAATGTGCCTACAGCCAGCAGGTAATGTTTGAACGTGTCTGGCAGCCCTCTTATATCCACCAAGAGCCCTCTCTTTTCGGTTTTCTGCCCACAAACCCTCTCCCTTGTGAAAAGCGCAAACACCAGTATTGCTAGGATGCCTGGCAAAAGTGCGGCTAGGAAGACGCTTCTGAACCCGATGATTGGCAGTAGAACAAAAGCCATGCTGGGGCCAATTATGGCGCCCAGAGTGTCCATCATGCGATGGAAGCCAAAGGCGTGACCGTAATTTTCAGGCTCAACCGAGTCAGCCAGAAGTGCGTCTCTGGGGGGCTCCCTTATGCCTCTCCCCATCCACCCAACAGCTCTGTAAAATAACACTTGAAGGGCGTTGTTTGCGAAGGCAAAGAAGGATATGAAGATCCCTGTGAGCATGTAACCCAATGTTCCGAGGGGTTTTCTTCTGCCCAATTTGTCACTTAGCCAGCCTGAATACGTCTTGACGAAGCTGGAGGAGAAGTCTGCTATGCCCTCTATCAAGCCCAACATTTCGGCTGAACCATGCAGCTCTATTGTTAAAAACTGTGCCAGAATGGAGGTGGCCATCTCGTGGCTCGCGTCGCTGAATAGGCTTGTAAAACCCATCGCCGCCACGTTTCTGTTGAGCCACCCTCCTCGGTTTTTGTCGTCCGATCCGCCTTTCGATTTCGATTCTGTTTTAGATTTAGGTTTAGATTTAGGTTTAGATTTAGATTTAAATTTAAATTTCAATTTCAATTTTAACAACCCTCTCAACTTCAACGTCGAATGGGTGCTTTTCCGACTCCTCCATCGCGGTGCCTCCAGGTTCCCCTCTAACTGGGTGATGCATCTGCGCCCACAAGACCTTCGTTGCGACAGACAGCCCTCCATCAAGGCGCCAAAACCTAAAGTTTGAAAGATCCAAAACACAAAGAGTCGAAACGCCTTGCGTTTCATAATCGTTCTTTATTTGCCCTCCGCCGCCTCGAGCTGTTATTTCCAGGATCTTCTGTTTCGAAAATCTTACACAAGCGCCCATGCGCCCTCACCACTGTCTGCTTATTGCCTGCAGCACACTCACGGCGTAGAACGTGTCCTCGAGGGTGGATATCCCAAATTCTGACCTCGCAAACCCCCCATTAGCATTTTGGCACCTCAGAACGAGCTCGGCAGTCTGCCTTGGATACCGTAGGCTCTCGCCGAGGAGGTCAAGCGCTGACGCACCGTAGTATATGTGCTCCATATTTGGCATCTCGTTGCCGGTGGGCACAACCGTGAAACCTCCATAGGGCTTTTCGCATGCCCGCACATATTCTATGGTCTCTCTCAGCGAATTGACTTGGTAGCCCAAATTATACAGCGAAGCAACAGCATGGTAGGTCGAATTCAGGCTCGAATGCCCATGCGCGCCAAAGCCCCCGTCGGTGTTCTTGAAGCCCAGCAGCCAGACCGCAATCTTCCTTCGGTCGATTTCCACGCCAGCCATCTCGGCAAGCTCTACCACCATGAATATGGAAAGAAACTCCGAGGCAACCTCCGGGTAGGAATCCAAAACTTTGAACTCCCCGGCGGCAGCGGACGATGAGAGGATGAACTCCCTCAGTCTCTTGTCCGGCTCTCTGCCGCAGAGTTTGAGGGCTTTAGCCACATAGTAATGGGAGTAGAGGCTGTCAGGGATAAAACTCCGGAGCCACCCAACGGTCCTTTCAACATTCGGGAAGGGTGTACCAAGCATCTCCAGGATTGCCAGCCCGTAGTAGGTGTCCTGCGCATTTGATTCTATGCCTGGGCAGAAAGTGTAACCCCCGTCCTCATTCTGCCTCTCAACTACGTAATCGATGACCCGCCCAGCCCACACGTCCTTTTGCTGGCTGTCCGCCAAGAACATCAACCGCCCCACCTTCTCGCCCAACCACCTTTTGAAAATTGTAGAAGCTATCAGCCCCGCGCAAAAGTGGCGAGGGCGGTTAAAGGCGAGCCTCATCGCCTCAACGGAGGAAAGCCATGAACGCTTATAAAAACGTTTCTTGACAAATTTGCATTCCGAGTTCGGTTCCCAAGAGCCTGCAGTGAACTTTCAGCCTTCTCCAGAGAAACAATTGTGGACCAACCTTGAATAACAACCCTCATATGAAAGTGCGAGATAGTCGCTTTACCTTAGTTTAATTTTATAAAAGTATTTTATAAAAGTATAGTCAACTATAAAAAACTAAAAAGACTTTTGGGTTTTTCTCATGGTCTGTGATTATCAATGGCTTTCAGATATTATCAGCTTACAAGACTCGTAAAATTTAAGCCAAGTTCTAATCAAATGACAAACGATATGTTTTGAACATTTCAGCCTTTGATATTGGTCAAATTTTGGATAAGAAGGAGGAGTTCTACGGATACGTAGCTATTGATGATTACAGGGCTGAAAGGGTTCTCAGCGACGAAACTCACAGGATCCTGACCAAGATTCTCAACCATTACATCGCATCTTACGCGTTCGGTCCTCTGACTTCCATGGTCGAAGAGGTCAGAGACGAGATCATAAGGAACTCGAACGCCTACCCCATAGCCTGGATCTTCAGGGTTTATCAGTATGCTAGTAATTTCCGAGAAGGCGCACTCGGCAAAATTAAAGCCATGCTGGCAGAGATCTCTCAGACTGTAAATGACAAGCGCATCACCGACTACATGAACTGGCTTATGAAGGAGCCCTTCATTTCCATATCATTAAAGGTTTATGCAGTTAAAGAGACATATTCCGAAAAAGGATTCCTGAAAAGAGAGAAAGTTATTATTGAGAATTTGGAGCCTTTTTCAGAACTCTCGTTTAGGCTTTTAGATCCCCTCGATCATTTCCTGTGGAATGTTTTAACCGATCAGAGCGGAAACGCGACGCTTAAAGTGCTTCCTATCGTTCACGCACGGTATGGAAGAACCAAATACAAGCTAATAAGTGAAATCGGTTTAGTCGAATTTGATCCGCTATCGCACCAGCAGATCGAACTTATACTTGCAGAAAAACTGCTGAAAAACCTGATAACCAGAGACTCAGTTTTGAGCTGGTTAATGGTGTGCCCTCTTTGCAACAGAGAGATAAGAAAGTCTGATGGAAGAGAATGCTCAGTTTGTGGGCTCAAGGTGTGTGACAAATGTCTTATAACTGAAGGTCTCTTCAGAAAGAGGACAATATGTAAATCTTGCAAGAGTGGACTACACCACCCTTAAGGGTGGGGCTTCCAGCGCAGGCTGGTTTAGGGCTGGTTCACATGCAACCTCTTCACCTCTTAGAAACCTCTGGAGGTTATTATATTCCCTATCCAGAAGCTCTTTCTTCCTTCGAGTCAGCCCAACAATACACGCCTGAAAAGTCAGCCTCCTAACAGTCTTTCTTTGTTTTGTTTCATTTAATTTAAAGTAGATTTGAGTAAAAATAAAGGTAATTAATGTTGAAGGTAATGGCTCAGATCTTTTTCCTTTCCATTTCGAATGATCTTCGCCTCGGCAGGCGTCGTTCTGGCTATGATCTTGCCTGACTTTATCACGAAAAGCCTCGGCGCCATTGTGCGGATGACCTCAAGCTCGTCGAAGGCGTCCATTACGACCAAGTCCGCTCTTTTGCCCTTCTCAATGCCGTATGACTCTTGAACCCCCAGAGCCCTTGCGGCATTGACCGTGATTAAATCGAGGCTATTCATCAACTCGCTGTACCCCGTGAGCTGCCCAACATGTATTGCCATGAAGAGCGCGTGGAGCATATCGCCATTGCCGAGCGGGTACCAAGGATCCATTATGCAGTCATGACCCAGGGCAACGTTCACGCCATATTGAAGTAGCTCCTTTATCCTCGCCATCCCCCGCCTCTTCGGGTATGTGTCAAACCTGCCCTGAAGGTGTATGTTGATGAGGGGGTTGGCTACTACCGTTACGTCCGCCTTCTTCAACATGCCAAAAAGCTTGAAGGCGTATGCGTTGTTGTAGGAGTGCATGGCGGTCGCATGCCCAGCGGTGACCATTCCCTGGTATCCTTCCTTTATGGCATGGGCGGCTACGACCTCAAGAAACCTGGACTGCTCGTCGTCCGTCTCGTCGATGTGCCCATCGATCCTCTTACCGTACTTCTTAGCAAGCTTGAATGCCAGCTCTATGGACTTTACACCGTCCTCCCTCGTGTACTCAATGTGCGGAATCACCCCGACGTTGTCGGCTCCCAGCTCGACCGCCTTCTCCAGCAACTCGTAATTGCCAGGGTCTGTGAGTATTCCATCCTGCGGGAAAGCCGTGACCTCGAGGTCTACAATGTCCGCGCACTCCCTCTTCACCTCAAGCAGACCCTTGAGGGTGGTGAGTGTGGGTTCGGTCACGTCTGCGTGGGTCCTGACCCTCGTCGTACCATTCGCCGCGATTATTTCCAGCGCTTTCATCGCCCTTCTCTTCATTTCCTCCTTATCCAGGGTCTTTTTATACTCACCCCAGATGGCTATGCCCTCCAACAAAGTCCCACTCTCGTTGTATCGCGGCTTCCCTAGGGTCAGAACGGAGTCTAGGTGGATATGCATGTCGGAAAATGTCGGAAGCACGAGTCTACCATTCGCGTCGATTTCTTCATCTCCTTTCTCTCTCAGGTTAGGCTTGACTTCCACAATCTTGCCATCGGAAATTCCAATGTCTGTCAGTTTATCGCTCTTTCTGAGCCTGGCGTTTCTTATGATTAAATCCATTTCAGCTTTCAAACTCATCAACCAAGTGCATTAAGTGATTATTCATAGAAATAATTTGTATTATAAATGCCTATTTTATCAGTAAATATCTAAGGATGAGAAGTTAGAGGGGATTGAAAAATTATCTTTGGAATAAAGGCGGTGGGCAACTTTTTGAGACCTATTTTGTTAGGATTCAACATATACGATGCTAAGCATTGTTACTCTATTTCCTTTACTGAATACTTCACATAGGGTAGAGTTCCCAAACAAATCTTCAATATTAGTAATTTATTAAACTCTTGGCTTTCTTTGCTTTTTTCAAGCTGATATTTTAAACCCTTCTTGGCTCCCCCTCTTATTTTGATCTTTTCGTGCTTAGTTGTCTTAACCTCGACTCCGATTTTTTCACCCAGGTGAGATTCGATAATAAAGTCTGGCACATAGAAGCTTGTTATGAGGTCTTCCATTTTATCTTCTGATAAAGATTCTGTCTCTTTTGAAAAACGGCACTCTTCAAAATCATTTAAATCTTGAACCACATAATTGGGAGGAGGGTACAGTTTTTCAAGAATTTTTCTTGCAACTATCTCGCCAGCACGTCCTATCTGATTTGGATCATTGCTCGCAACCATTAAACATAGAGTGCTTATTAAATTTAGATCCCTAATAACAAAGCGCCTCATATTGAGCAAATGATACCCCGATTAAACGAACAGGGGTAACCAATAAAAAATTTACTAACTATTTTATACCATTAGCACAATAATTCATGCTGCCGGCGCTCGTAATACCCTTCTCTTCGCTTCCGGGTCTGATTTTGCAGAATTGCTAGATCTTTTTTTTATTAGCCATTATTCCTTAAGAAGCTGCTTTACCAAATCACCTATCTTCACTATCGTTTTTTATATTCCTGTTCATCATTATTGCAATTTTTCAAGACCGCTTCAAGATATTTGGCAGCCTGAGAATAATTCATAATAAACTCCACTTTTTGTGCAGCCTCATTAAAAGGGTGTTGCATATCCTTCCATCCACATCCATCCGTAAACCAAATAAAATGGAGTCCTTTCTTGTTAAGAGCTTCATTTAATGTTACATAGGCCCGCGTAACCTCAGAAGGTTTGCTACCAGACCCGTGATAAACATTAACCTCACATACAACTAAAGGATTTAAATCAAGTGAAATTAGAAAATCAACTTTCTTATCTATCTCAACAGCATTTACTTTTGTTTCCTTTGTATAAGAAAAAGCGTATCCTTCGCCGTTTAATTTCTTTATAGTTTTTGAGATCAGATGTTCGATCATGTTGTTAAATACAGTGCCGCTTCGGTTCTTTCGAGCATTACTATCAAGCCCAACCTCAACGCCAAGCACATAGGTGTAAGTATCTTTGATCTTGTCAAAGAGCTCGAGTAGGTCTGTCTTCTCGAAAAACAATATAGCATCGTCTATCTGATTCTGGGAAAAGTTGGTCTTAAATGTGAACTGGCGACAGATTACATTGTTTGAGATCTCTACAACATCCAGGCTGTCCTCCCTTACCGCGAGAAGTATCGGAACGCACTCCATCACTCTTGGGTGCTCTTTCAGTATTTGAGCTAATAGTTCTTTTCTGCGCTTCATGTTTTTCTCTATGGTGAGCGCGTTCAGCAGTCCCCATTCAATAAGATGCTCCCGTGCATTCTCTTCAACTTTCTTCCAGTCTACAAAGAAATCATACCCACGCACACTTTGAAGAAGAGTATTCATAAAATCATCCTGAAATTCCTTCAATGAACTGTATCCCATCAGTTCGAACTTGACCAAGTCTACCACCATTTCATGCTACTTCGAAATGGTTTCGTGTTTTCATCTTTTGCAGGCTTTCTAAAGACGAAGAGGTGCTCATGGTATATTAGCAGAAAATCCGTCCAAAATTTCTTATCCTTCGGCCTCTCAACCCAGCTCTCTTCTGCGTTCTTTGCCAGCCCTGCCCACTTCTCACCGCTCTTTTTGATCTTCCACTGATGCTTAATCACATCCTCCCTCAACAAGAACCCTGCATCCAAAAACTGTTGCATCACCCTAAAAGCAATAGGGACGTAGTGCCTGCGAACTCTAGAATCTCCGACTAATATTGCGCAGAACCTGCCCGGTTTTAGAACCCTGAAACATTCGGCAGCGATCTGGCGCATGCCTTCCAAGTACCTTTCCAAAGAAAGCCTCGAAAGATCACCCTCAATAGTTCTGCCCTTAGAATACTTTATTATGCCGGCATAAGGAGGATGCGTCGCGATCAGGTCTACAGTCTCATCCTTTATAAGATCCAATTTCCTAGCATCGCCTTGGTATAAGGCAATTTTAGGTGGTGTGTAAGAATCGTCTAATGTGCGATACTCAAAATTAAGCCGATCCCAGCTCAACATAATCGCATCTAAGTTTATATCCACCCCGATGGCATTCCTCTGTAGTAGCTTGCACTCGACCAGCGTCGTCCCACTCCCGCACATTTGATCCAGCACTAGTTCGCCTGGTTTGCTGTATCTTATTATTAGGTTTCTAGCCAATTGAGGTGGCCAGTTTCCGCGGTAATCACCTTTATGTGTAGCCCAGTCGCCCCTCTCTGGGAAAGACCAAACAGTAGTAGTATCGAGGGCAAAATGGTTCGGTTGAAATTTCTCTATACGGTGGGGTCGGCCTATCTCTATCCGAACCCCTTCAATCTCGATGAAATCATGAGATTTTATGAACTCCATATATTCTTGAAACGTAATCTCCCTCATGGGGGAAATACCATAATTCAGCTCAGGCACCCTGTTTCCCTAAAAATAACTTTGGCAATTGGTAGTTATATATTATATACTCTGGTATCTTTCCCCTTCCGTTACCGAGGCATGAAATCGCCCTTGGTGCCATGGCCACAGTGAGCTGCCCCCTCGAAATATAGTCCCTGTAAAGATATTCTATCAATGGGCTGTAAGAGTTACTGAGCATGACCATGCATCCTTTTTTGTCGAGTTTCCTGAAGGTTTCTGCAAGGGTTTTTTGGTCTTCCTCAGAAAAAGAGTCTGCTGTATATTGTGTGAACGAGGATGTCCTGTTAAGAGGCTGGTATGGAGGGTCGAAGTAAATGAAGTCTCCTGCTTGAGCATCCTTTACAGCATCCTTGTAGTCGCAGCACTTTATCTCTACCCTGTCCGAGTCTTTCAATGCCTTACTCACTGCGATCAGATTTCTATAGTCGTACAAAGAGGGACTCTCGTATCTTCCCCAAGGAACGTTAAACTCCCCCTTTGAGTTCACCCTGTAGAGTCCGTTGAAGCAGGTCCTGTTCAAGTATATAAACAGCGCCGCCTTCTCAACATCCTTTTCCAAACCAGTATTAAGTCGAATCTTATTAAAGAGCGGGCGGGCGACTTCATAAAAGAAATCTTTCTCGTTGACATGCTTCTGGTAGTAATCGAGCCGAGAAAGTAAGGCGTCAATCTCGTCTCTTATTACTAAATAGCAGTTTATCAAGTCTTTGTTCAAGTCGGAAATGACAGCCCGCCTTATTCTTCCTACGGATCTCAGCTTGAAGAAGAGTGCGCCTCCTCCAAGAAAAGGCTCATAGTAGCACTCAAACTTTGGCGGGAGGCTCATTATGAGATACTTCAGTATTTGGCTCTTCCCTCCAGCCCACTTTATAAACGGAGAAACAACAGAGCCACTTTGTGTCATTGTCCTCATTTCCAAATAACCTATGAGGCTTTAAAAAGCAAACTATCAAATCAGCTTGTAACTATTGAAGAAACATTCTTATGCATTAAGAGCTGAGCAGAGTAAGGACTGGAATCTGATCATTCCAGCAGTCTGAAGAATGGAAGGTCAAGGTGATTAGTTGTGAATGATTCAAATGTAATAAAAAAATAACATAGGCATCTCAGTCCTCACGCCCACCTGAGGGAGAACAAGGACCCTGAAGAAAAAGTGAGTTAAAAACATATAAATCCACTGAAAATAAAAAAGGGGTTTAAGATTCACTCTCCATGGTGGAGCCTATGCTTAAGCGCTCTCTTGCTTTCGAAACACCGTTGCTCGCATCATCCAAATTCCTGTCAGCCGAAGCGATCTGTTTCTTTGCCTTCGCAACACTTTCGGAAACCTCGTCCAACAACTTCACTGCCGCCGACATCGCATCGACTATTCTCTTGGCGTCTTTGGCGCACTCTACTTCTCTACTAAACCTTGCAAGTATGAAAGCAGATGCTACCAAGCCAGGCGTGTTTACAGGTATAACATTCCTAGCTACGACTTCTTTCAGTGTGTTCTGTGTGATCAGCTGGTAGACAGCGTCTGGAACGAACATCAGGGCGAAATTGGTCGTGCCCTTCTCAGGGGCGACATACTTCGCGACCTCAGATGCCCTCGTCTCTATCATCTTGTTGGCCTTCTCACTCCATTCTTTCTGTTCTTGGGCAGTCATCTCTTTCTCGGGCATGGAAGGCACTGAGAACTTTGAGTCTATTGGTAGCATGAGGGTGCCTCCCGTGGACTGCGGTACATAGATGACAAAATCTGCTCTGTAGGAGGTCCCTGGGATCTCTACCTGCTCTCCCCAAAGCGATGATGGAAGCGCTTTAAGTATCATCCTGATGGCAGCCTCCCCTGCTACCCCCTTAGTCCTCGTGCTCCCAGAGAATAGGGCAACAAATGTCTGTATGTTCTGCTTAACTTCGTTCTGTGAATAGTCGAGCTGGCTGAGCTTTGGCACGATGTTCTCGTCGAGGTTCTTGCGCAAGTTCTCCAGCCCGAGAGAAACCTCAGACAGGCGACGCTGAAGGTCTGCAGTCAGGGTCTGTGACATGCCCTCCACCTTCAACTCTAACGCTTGCCGGAGATCCGCAACAGCCTTCGATAAATTAGAAACTGTTTCAGAGAAGTTCTTGAGGTTGGAACTTAGGTTATCCTGCATCCCTTTCTGGGTGGTTTCGAACGAGGACGCCAGCCCGGAGATCGATGTGTTTAAGGTTGATATGGCGTTGTTTATGGCGGTGAGGTCTGGCAACTGGACTGTGGGAGGGGACTTCACCAGTCTCTTCATTGCAATGAACATTATTAAAGAGAAAACCCCAAGGGACAACAACAGAATTACTGCGAATTGAAAGTCTTCCATTTTCGATTCACAGTATCTTTTTAGTTATTCTATGGTTTAAAAGTGTTTGTTAAAATTTTTTATATAGACTTCTATCTTTTTACTGAAATCAAGGTTGCCTGCTGAGGGCTGACCAAAGGAGGGGCGCATCATAATGAGAGTTTGAGTTATTGCCATAATATATCCTATTCAAAAGGTAAAATAAAAGACACATTAATATTCGTCAATGTTACCCTTAAAAAATGATATAAATAGAGGTAAAATAACACCAAAGAGTTATGAATTAATTCAATTATTAATTTTACATAGGTGAAAAAAGTGGTTAACCGACAAATATCGGGTATGACTGGTGTTTATTATGTAGCCGCAGAATTATCCAAATTAGGTTATATTGCTTTAGTAACTGCCCGCAATACTAAGGCAGCCGACATCGTCGCAATGAATGATGAAACAGGTTTGAGTGTAGCCATAGAGGTAAAAACATGTGGCATCTCTACTCCGGATAATTTTTGGCTTCTCGACGAAAAAGATTGTTAGAAAAAACCCAACAACTTCGTATATGTGTTCGTCAAACTTAACAAAGACAAGCCCCATGACTTCTATGTGGTTCCCGCTCAGTTCGTGGTGGAAAACATTAAAAAAGATGTAGCTAAAACAGGGAGCGAATGGTATTATATTGAAAAAGAACAAATAACTCCATTCAAGGAAAAATGGGACTTAATACAACAAATAACAACTAGGGAGTGATTGATAGCTCACTACCTTGATTTAATTTATGTTGGAGACTACTGAGGTGATCTGTAGTATGAGCTATAAGGCATCATATAGCTGGAGCGCTGAAGCTGAATGCTGATCCATTCCTAAGCGCAGAACAAGTCAAACATCATGAGGAATTGCCTAAACCCTTGTTTTCTCCGATGCCTTCGGACCAGTCGGTGAATCGGAGAATCTGGGGAAGGTTGGCATCAATGTGAGAATGAGCGAGGGCATCCTCTTTTGAGGTTGGCAGTCCTCAATCCCTCTAGGCTGGGGCTACTGTGTACCTCCAGCAATGGGCAATACTCCACAAATCTCCTTTTTTAACTCTCTCGGCGGGAAGCCCCACACCGTTTATGGATGGATGAGCGAACCTCAGATTTATACGTTCTGTGTTACATGATTCGGCGAGAAAGCCCACGTTTTAACCGTGGGATGAATCGCCACTATATTTCTTATAATTACTAGTACTTTCTGGTGTGGTCCGGATGTCCAAAAGCTCGAATAAGGCTCCGGACCGAACTGGGTGGGAGGGGTTCGAGCACAGAGATAAAACCATTAAACATAGGCTACCTCCATAAAGGTAGCATTAACTGGGTGGTGGCTTGTAAACACCCATTGCTTCTGAGGTGGGATGGTATGAGGTGGGAGCCTAAAAGGGCAGTGAAGAACCGACCGATGATCACACCAGAAGCAAGAACCTCCCGTCTTCAGCTGTAGAGAGTGTCAAAATCCTCATTCAGATGTAGGGCAAACCACCCTAAAGCTCCTCTGTGCGGACTGACACGTGATGTGGTGTGACGGCTGGGCCTCTGCCCAGGCTGGCTGAGAGAGCTTCCGATGAAGGTAAGCCCTACGGACGAGACAGGAATTGCATTACCTGAAAGGGGAAAAGCTTTCACAAAACTCCCTCCCAGCAGAGGCTATGATGGAGGAGCCGAAATGGAGGAAAAGCGGGAGCCTGTGGCTCGATCCGTGAGAGGAGGTCATGTGAAGATACTATAAAATCAAGATTGAAGCTCAATCCGGACCATATAGTAATAGTTAAGAGATAAAAAACAAACAGAAGAACCTAAACAGGGGACACGAACAGCGACGCGCACCGAATAACTTCGACTTTCACATCATATACCTCTTGAATTATTTTTTCGTTTAAAATACAGCGCGGCTCGCCCACTGCGTAGACGCTCCCGTTTTTCATCAGTGCCACAACGTCTGCGTACTTAGATGCCAAGTTTATGTCGTGGGTCGTGATGATAGCAATCAGGTTTTTATTTTTGACGAGTTCACGGATAATTCCCATCACATCCACTTGGTGTTTAAGGTCGAGATTACTTGTGGGCTCATCCAAGAGTAACAGAGACGGTTCCTTGACGAGTGCCATCGCCAGGACTACCTTCTGCCATTCGCCCCCGCTGATCTCGTTTGTGTACCGAAATGCCAACTTCTCCATGCCCAATCTTTTGATGATACCCTCTGTTTTTTCAATATCTGCTCTGCCCGGACTCCAGTTGAAGTACGGAAGTCTCGATGTGAGGATCACTTCAAAAACTGTTGTTGAAAAGACGGGTCCTATGTTCTGAGGTACGTATCCTACCAACTTCGAAAGGTCCTTGATACCAACCTCTTTGAGGTCCCTTCCGTCCAAGATCATCCTTCCGCTGTTGGGTCTGATAATCCCTGCAAGGCATTTGAGGAGTGTTGATTTGCCCACACCATTTGGGCCCAATAAGCAAAGAATTTTTCCTTTTGGCGCCTCTAAGCTCACATTTTCTAGGATCTTTCTTCTGCCATAGCTGAAAGATAGATTTTCGATCCTTAATCCTGCCAATGGAAACCCCTCTAATACCAATGCCTTTTTTTCTTCAGTATCAGATAGAGCAGCAGCGGGACGCCAAGGAAAGATGTGATGATCCCAACAGGCAAGATTATCGGCGGCAAGAGTGTTCTCGACACGACATCAGAAAGTACCAATATGTTGGCGCCCACCAACGCTGATGCAGGGAAGAGGTATTTGTTGTCGGATCCTATGATCATCCTTGTGATGTGGGGCGATACCAGACACACGAAACCTATGACGCCCAAAAAAGAGACGATCGTTGCAGTAACGAGCGACGATAAGATCATACTCGTTAAGCGGAGGGTCTCAGGGTTCACTCCCAAACTCTTCGCGACCTCGTCGTCGATAAGGAGTGCATTGTATCGGTAGCTCCACCTGTAGAGCGGAATTGAGGCTGCCACAAACACTAAAAAGATCGTCCAGAAACCATCCCAAGAGGCCTTGGAGAGGCTGCCAAAGAGCCAGAAGACGATGGATGCGACCTGTTCAGTGGTCCCAAAATATTGCATAAAGGACGTAGCTGCAGAGAACAGGAATGACATCGCTATCCCGGTCAGGATTATCGTCTCAGGGGCGGCCCCCTTCAGCTTTGCTAGAAAGATCGTTATAAGTGTTGCAAGTAAAGAAAAAGAGAAGGAGCTTATTATCAATGGGAAATGCGAAAGGACGAGTATCCCTCCAAGATAAGTGTGTATGAACCCCCCTGCACCAAGCACAATAGCCAGCGCTGCCCCGAACCCTGCAGCGGAAGAGATTCCGAGCGTAAATGGCGATGCTAGTGGGTTTCTCACAGAAACCTGTGTTGCCGAGCCAGCGAGCGCCAACCCGGCCCCAGCAAAGACTGCAACAAACGCCCTGGGCAGCCTTATCTCCCAAATGATTGCGTCAAGGTTGCCCCCTCTATTATTCATGAGCCTCGCGATCACCTCTAAAGGAGGGATATATGAAGAGCCCACGCAGAGCGATAAAGTGAAAGCAAAAATTAGGCAAAAAAAGAGTAAAGAAATGAGTGCAGATCTTCTATGCGACAGCTTTTTGTACTGTGTAACGATGGGGTCGGTCAACGGAACGTCACTGCCTATGGTGTGACTTCGGGGGAGAGGTAGATGCCCCTGTTGGCAAGAACTTGGTGGAAGATCGAGGGTCCGTTGTCGCCATAGACAAATCTGAAAACATCCTCGCCGACTTTTATGACGTCTACGTCTCTGAAGTTTTCTGGGTAGAGCGTCTTGCCTATGTGGTATATGTCGATGATCCAGGTCTTCGGATCATAACCTATGTACGGACCGAAGACCCCGTAGACCATCCCATGCTTGACCGCTTTGACAGACTTCAATGCAGGGTCGTTCATTATCGCCTCTGCTGATGAGCGCCCCTTGTATCCATGGATAAATATAATGTCTGGATTCCACTGGATTATCTGTTCCTTACTTACCTCGAAGTATGTTGTATTCAATCCAGCCTCTTTCGCAACGTTGGTCCCTCCAGCAACTTCGAGTGGCCAATACGTGCTAGTAGTCCATCCGACACCATATCGGTAGGCCCAGTCTGCAAGGTAAACCCGCGGGGCGCTTTGGTTCTTCGGGATCCTGTTAGTGGCGTCTTGGATCTTGGCCTGGAAATATGCGATTACGTTCTCTGCCTGAGCCTCCCTGCCAAGGATCTTCGCAACCAGTCTCAATCCCTTGTAAAACTCCTGCGGGCTGTTCCCGGCGCTTATGCAGACGACTGGTACCTTAGCCCTTTGCTCAATCTGATCTGCAAGATACGAGTAGGGCGCGTACAGGAAGACCACATCGGGCTTTATCTCGGCTATCTTTTCGACGTCTATCTCTCCACCTGCCCCGACCCTTGCGATTGAGGAATTGAGGAGCTCTGGGTGGGCCAAGACGTCTTCCATTTTGTTGGCATACCCCATATCGACGTACGACGTGACGCCGACCACTAAATCAGTGGCGTTCAGCATCACCACGAGCCTGAGGGTGTCTGGGAGCGTGGTGACGACCCTCTGAACGTTGCTGGATAGGTTGACGGTCCTTCCCACCATGTCTTGGACGATGATGTAAGCCTCTCTCTTCTGCTGACCTGTGGGCTGGTTGAACGGGTGGTACATCACGACGGTTGCGACCGCAACCAACGCTACGGCTAAAAAAGTCAAACCCAAATATATTGCCCTTCTGGATCTATGCTTTTCATTCGAACTCATCAATATCGCCTCCTACATTGTTTTGTAAATCTCTTCTACCCTGATCATGACTACTGCCTTCGGTTGGTGCGTAACTTCAACCATCTTTTTTATTTTTGAAATCCTTTCCAGATCGGTCTCTGACCTGAGGCGGCTGATGAGGTGCTCCCGCCTTTTTTCATGCTTTCTCTCTGAAAATTCGCCTGCCCACGCCATTATTTCACCTGCGGAGACCACTGAAGCCTTTCCCTTGAACTGGTACCCTACTAGCCTATTTACATCGGTCACGGCAAGTGCCACGTTATCGTTTTCCGCCAGGTTCTTTCTCGTTTTGTTCATTAACACGTCGACCACTGCAATGGTTGAGTCATCGAGAACCTCAACTAGCCCCATGGGGACCACGTTCGGGACACCGTCCTTTGAGCAGGTTGCAAGATAGCATATGTTGTTTCTGAGCGCTAATTTCATAGTATCGTCTAGCCTTTGCATCAGCCTCGCCTCGCAAATGACCTAAGTCGTTCTTTGAGGGTCTCGACGCTCTTGTAGGATGATGGATAGGATACGGCCAGGATCTCCGCATCACTTTGTGATGGATTCGATATCCCCAACGCGACATCAGCAGGGGTGAAAAACACATCCCCCTCCTCCAGAGCTGTTCTTTCGTTGCCTTGGAAGACCTCCAAACGCCCTCTCAGGACCACGGCTACTATGTTGTTTCTGTGCGAGTGAGCCGGTACGGCAAGTTTGGAGGGCAGGCTCAGCCTTATAATGGAGATCTGCTCGTTCACGAAGAGCGGAGTCATCACACCCTCAGGGGTATCGAATGACTCGGTACCCTTGAACCTATACACAGAGAAGGTTGACATTTTCAAACTCTCCTAGCAATTACCAGCTTTGAAGGACTGTCACTCTGCGACATCTCAACGACGTCTTCGACGAGGAAGCTAGTCTTGTTGAGGTGTGAGATGAACTCCCTCAGAGTGAAGAGGTCAAAGCCTTTGTGGTAGAAACTCGCGAGGTGGAGCTCCCACAGTAAGGCTCTGAGCGGGCCTTCTCGACTTTCGTCTAGGTACCAGTGATTCGAAACGAGGATCCCGCCACTATTTAAGCTCGCATGGATTTTCTTTAGAATGCTTAGGAGTTGGTCGCTCTTTCCGTACAACGAATGAGAAGCAAAGACCACATCGTAGCCGCCTCCTATATCGTCTTTTGTGAAGTCCGCTGGGATTAAATGTACTCTATCACTCATTCCATAGCGATCCACAATCTCCTTCGTCGTTGATTCGATGACATTAGGGAGTTCGAGAACATAAGTGTGTAGACTCGGAAAAGCCTTTGCCAACGCAATCGCATACAGACCGTGCCCTCCGCCTAGGTCGAGGAATTTCCTCGCCCTCTTCATCTCTTCAAGTTGGCTCAAGATCTTCACTGTCCTCTGGAGTTCCCCTCTCAATGCACTCTCTGCCATCGCCAAAGTGAATTCGCGGACTGAATACTTCCTTTCGACTTTGACGGTCCCGCCACGGAGGGCCTCGAGGAATTGGGTCCACCTGTCTTTTATCATGGATCTCTCCACTTTGAGAAGGTTCTTCTGGCAATATGGTGAACCTTCCACCAGATATGTATCTGTGAGACTCGAATTCACGTACAAATTGCCCTCTTTCCTCAGAAGTCCCATTGCGACCAACGAATCGCACATTTTTTCAGTTAACTTTGGGTCGGTACCTATGAATTTTGCCAATTCGCGCGAAGAAGTTGGGCGTTTGAGTTTTTCGAAAAAGCCAAGTTCTAAAGCCGCATCCAATATGTAGAATTTTTCGGCATGCAGTATTGTTCTGTAGATCTCATCCGGCAGGATTTCGGGGATACTTTCCAAAATTACCGCCTCAGTGTTACTGAGATTAAAAAAAGTAATATTTTTAGTTTATGTTTCTTATGAAACAAAACATAAACATCTCGCAGTAAAGCTTTCAGGAACCAAGGGTCGACAGGGTGGGAGATCGTTGCGGTCAAACCTTCACACGGGGAGTGGTCAACACACCCTAGGACTGAAGCCAGGAGATTCTTGCACAGCCCCTTCAACGCTCGGAGGCACATCTGTTTCAGCATTCGCCCCTTCTTTGCTCATGGACTATCTGCAAGGGCTGTGCCACCAGCCCATTAACGGCTTCTTCGCTTGAAGAAGCCCTATATTTGCTCGAACCTCTCCCGCCCAGTTCGGTCCGAACTTTTTTCGAAGGACGTCTGGAAGACATAAAAATACAAATTTCACCAAAAATGTTTTAACCTTCTGCCATTAACTACGATTAAAATCGGGGCTTCTTGGGCTTCCTTGTAGCCCAAATCTAGCAACTGATTGGGATAAGGGGAGAGGGATTGCCAGATAAAGAAGTATATTTCAATCCTAAGAGCACGAGACCGATTAGAGAAATCAGAGGAGCAGGGCTCTTCTCCGGAAAGGATTCGCTTTATGCAATCTACTTAGCCGAAAGGTACGGAGTGGTAGTTACAGATCTGATATCTCTCATACCAACATTTGACAAACCAGCAGGACACATAGAGAACCTTCCAATACTACAAAAGATTGCTAGGAACATGAATAAGGAGCTCACAGTCATAAGCCTACAAAAAGGGAGAGACGCGCTCGTTGAAGCACTTATCAGAATGGGAGTAGAAGCACTCGTTGCCGGGGACGTTCTGGTAGAGGATCATGTAAGGTGGCTTCAAGAGATTTGTAAATTGGCAGGAGTAGCGCTTATTGAGCCTCTATTCAATAAGGACACATTAGCTGTATTGATGGATATGATGCACGCAGGGTTCAAAGCAACCATCATATGCGTGGACACAGATTTCCTCGGGGAGGAATGGCTCGGCTTTACTCTCTCCAAAAAGACTCTAAATGAGTTCCTATCTAAAAAAGGCAACATAGATCCGCTAGGGGAAAATGGCGAGTATCATACAATCGTAATAGATTGCCCCCTTTACAAAAGACCACTAAGCATTAAGTCATGGGAGAAGCACAGGTCTGGGAAAATCAGCTATATCACTATTAAAAGTCAACCACTCCACGACTGAAGTCGGGAGTTTCCTTAGGTGATTTCTATAAGGAAATCGTGATACTAATGTTGCTCGTAGTACACTTGATATCAAAGTCCGAGCACTTAGGATAAAGACCTACTTATTTCGAACCTGCCATTCATAGCTTTGTGTGTTTAAGTAATTTTGACATGAATTCCTCCGCTTTGAATAGCCCCAGTCCGCCTCTCCTGGCCGCCGTCTCGGAGTACTCTTCTATCCCGTCTCTGGGGAAGGATCCCCCAGCAATAACCACCGGTACAGGATCGTTGGTATGGCTTCGAAGCTCTACCGAAGTTGTATGGTCCGAGAGAAGGGCTATCCGGGTGTTTTCCAAGGCGATGTTGTCAAGGACCTCCCCGAGCATTCTGTCAACCTTCTTGATCATCTCGATTTTTCCTTCCAGGTTTCCATCGTGGCTTAGCTCGTCGGTAGCCTCAATGTGCAGTAAGACAAGATCTTTTTCTCTCAATGTTTCAAGGGCCGCCTTCGCCTTCCCGTGCAGGTCTGTATCGAAATTACCTGTGGCCCCAGGAACATCGACGACAGACATTCCGCAGAGAGTACCAATGCCCTTTATTAAGGGGACGCCAGCTACAACGGCTGCCTCAAACCCATACCTGTCCGAAAATTTCGGAAGGTTTGTTTTCGTACCGCCCCCCCACGGGAGAACTGCATACTTTTTCCCAGACTCACTTTCATGCTCTGAAATTTTCAAAAAACGACTCAGGATTTCGGCAGTATATTTAGCTTCTTCTGTTCTCTCAAGTGGGACAAAATCAGGGATGGACGCAAAGCGCTTTGGTTGGGTTGTAACAATATTGAGGGTCAGCATTTTTCCTCGAAGGAGGAGGACACCTCTAAATCCCAATGTGTGCTTAAAGAGAATCTCAACGTCTTTTAACCCCTTTGAGCATGCAACTCGTATGCGTTCCTCAAGGCGGAGAGCCTCCTCTTTTGGTAACTCTGCTTTCTCATTAAGAATTGTTCTCCCAGGGCCTATCTCACATATGTTGCATCTGAAGGCAAGGTCCCATTTGTTCATGTCTACTCCCGCTCCGGCGGCTTCGAGCGATCCTCTACCGGTATAGTGCTTCTCAAGGTCATAACCTAATATAGAGAGAACTGCCAAGTCGCTACCTAGAGTAATATTTGTTTTTTCAGGAGCCATTATCCCTGATGAGCCTATCGAAGCCAAGTAGTTCATATTCTCTGCATCGGCCAACTCGAGGGGAGTACGTCCACAGAGTTTACTTATGGGGCGATCTGCCATACCGTCAACGACCACTATTAGGAAACGCATACGAATTGGGATTGGAAAGCTTTTTATTTAACATTTTTTACTATCTGGATGGATATACCATCCAGGAGAAGGATTATAATGAAAAGGATGAGCGCTCTCGTCGCAATAATCTCTTTATTGGTTGTGACAAACACAATTGCAGTTATTTATATGACGAATAGCATAGCCGATCTGAACCGTAGCGTCCAATCGATTAACACAACAGTCAGTGGTCTTAAAAATGACTTATCTTCCTTTGAAAGCGAATTAAGAGTGGTTAAAGAGTCGTACTACCCCCTTCTAATAAAAGATGCGCTTGGAAGAGTAGTAACGATAAACTCAGAGCCCATGAGGATCGTTTCAGGCGCTCCGTCGATAACAGAAACGCTCTTTGCCCTAGGGGCTGCAAGGAAGGTCGTTGGCGTGGACACTTATTCCAACTATCCAAATGAGCTTTTGGAGCTGAAAAACAACGGCACAATAGTCACAGTAGGAGGAGTGACCACACTTGATCCGGAGAAGGTAGCCGCCCTAAGACCCGATCTTGTTTTGATAGATGCCGGCTTGCAGTCCAAATTTGTACCTGCTTTAGAGGGACTTGGGTTGACTGTTGTAGCAGTAGAATCTAAGAGTGTAGAGGACATCATAAACAACATCCAGCTGATTTCAAAGGTGACTTTTAAACTGGAGGAGGGAACAAGAGTAGTTGCGCAGTTGAAGAGTGCTATGCAGGAGGTACGCCAGAAAGTCTCTGCTTCGCCTCCCACGAAGATCCTTTACCTTGTGTGGCCCGACCCAATGTATACGGCGGGGAAAGACACCTACATTAACGAGCTCATATCGATAGCTGGTGGGGAGAATGTTTTCAGCACCAGAAGTGGATGGTTCGTGGTTAACCCCGAAGACGTAGTCTCCGCGAGACCAAGTGTAATTATAATGAGTTCTATGGCTCTGCCTAAGAGCGCTGAGGCGCTCTTCTCCTACTTCAGGACGCTACCAGGTTTCGAATATCTGGATGCCATCAAAAACAATAGGGTGTACATACTCACGGGCGAGGCTTCAAATGCGCTTGAGAGGGCTGGACCTAGAGCGGCAGACGCGGTCTTCATACTGGGTTACATCCTTCATCCAGAGGCGTTCAATGCGTCACTGCCCAACTTTATCAGCGAATATGCTACCTACATAAGGAGATAGAAATAGAAGATGCTACCTCATTTCAAACAGAAGAGGTTGAGGTTTGCGGCGTATTTAACAACTTTAATTTTTTTTATGAGTGTAGCGCTGATAACTTCCCTAATGATAGGTAGTTTTGCGCTTTCGCCTAATGAGATTTTAGAAATATTGTTCCACCCAGATAAAAATCCCGTAGCATGGAGCATAGTGGTCAACTACAGAGTCCCGAGGATGCTTCTAGCCTCTATAACAGGATTTGTCCTTGGCGTCTCAGGAGGGGTGATCCAGACCCTGACCAGAAATCCGCTGGCGGACCCTTATATAACGGGGATGTCATCGGGTGCTGCGCTCGGGGCAGCCGTGGCGTTCGTCATCCCTTTCTTGCCCATCTACGCGATCCCATTTTTCGCTTTCATGGGAGGCGTTTCGACGCTGCTATTGTGCATGCTGTTGGCAAAGAAAGCCAATGCAGGACCGATCGGTTTCATACTTGCTGGAATAGCCGTAGGAACCTTCAGCAGCGCCCTGTTAATGATCATACTTGCGTTGGTCTCAGAGAAGGCCCACGGAATTTTAAACTGGATTTATGGTTCCTTCTCGACCTCCACTTGGACAGAGATCAAGGTGGCGTTGCCGGTAGTGGTCCCTGCAACATTATATTTACTCGCAAAGGCAAGGGATTTAAACTTACTATTGCTTGGAGAGGAGCACGCGTCTCAACTAGGGGTGAGAGCGAAGACGCTTTGGAGGCTCACGCTGGTGGCGTCCAGCCTAGCCGTCGCAACATGCGTGTCCTTCAGCGGGATAATCGGCTTCATAGGATTAATGGCACCACATATGGTCAGACTCCTTGTTTCATCCGACAATCGCTTTGTGTTGCCCCTTGCGGGTCTCACGGGCGCACTCCTAATGCTCTTATCTGACGATCTGGTGAGGAGTCCCATGAATCCGATCGCCGAAATCCCGGTTGGGGCCGTCACATCCATGATGGGGGTGCCATTCTTTGTGTTTCTACTACTGAGGAGGGGGAGCAGGTTTGGTATGTAGTATAGTTGTGAGTGGAGTTACAGTCCGTTTCGAATCCTCTGTGGTTTTAGATGGCGTAATTTTTAGCGTGAATAGAGGAGAGGTTCTGGGGGTACTGGGTCCCAACGGTTCAGGTAAGACCACACTGTTGAGGAGCATCGCCCGAGCCATAAATCCCACGTCTGGAGAGATTCTAGTCTTCGGCAGACCAGCATGGGATTACACCGAAGAAGAATACTCTAAGGTGGTTTCAGCAATGTTGCCGAACTGGCCGGGCGGTTTCAGCATGAAGACTTACGAAATCGTCCTGATGGGTTGCAGGAACAGATCGAGGAACTTTTGGTGGGAAGAGGAGGAAGAGTTGGAAGTTGCTAAGGAGGCCCTGCAACTCCTTGGCGCTCTGGACCTCTTCGAGAGGGACTTCGATACACTGAGTAGCGGTGAGCAGAGGAAGGTGCTGATCGCCAAGTCCCTCGCCCAAAGGACAAACATAATTCTCCTCGACGAGCCTGTTGCATATCTCGATATAAAGCACAAGCTTGAGGTGATGAATGTGCTGAGGACTCTTGCAGAACTGGGCAAGACTGTTGTGGTCTCCCTCCACGAGCTTGAGCTCGCCTCAGGATACTGCGATAAGCTCTTGGTTTTGAATCGCGGAAAAATCGTGGCTGCGGGGGAGCCAAGGAGCGTGATCTCCGAAGATCTGTTGAGGGAGGTCTACGGAGTTGAAGCGGAGGTGAAGTGGGATGGCGACCACAACTACCCCCTCATAATACCGAAGACGAAGAAGATTCCCAAGGAGGAGATTGTTTGCTTGAGGTGAATCTCAAGGAAGAGCTCGTTAGGTTCTTGACAATCGCTATCTTGAGGGGATCTGCTGATGGAATAATACTGTCGGGCGGGATAGATAGCAGCCTCCTGGCTGCGATCGCCTCGAGGTTGAGGAAAATGACTGGGGTGACGGTAGCATTCGAAGGAGCCCCCGCAAACGATGTTTATCACTCCTCTCTCATCGCTGAGAGGATTGGCATGAAGCACATACTTCGAAAGTACAGTTTTGAGGATGCAGCTCGTGCCGCAAAGGAGGTTGTTAAGATAACTAAGAGCTTCGACCACATTGCCATAAGAAATGACATCACAATCTACCTTGCGCTGGAAACATGTGCGGAGGAAGGTATAGATGTAGTTATGACGGGGGATGGCGGGGATGAACTCTTTGCGGGCTACGAATATATGACGAGAATGAGCGAAAATGAGCTCTCTGAATACATAAACTCTCTGTCCGAAGTTTGGACATTTTCGGCACCATCATTGGCACGATCTCTGGACCTGAGGGTGATCCAGCCTTACCTTGATAAAGAGGTCGTCGATTTTGCAAAGAGGTTGCCATACCATTGGAAGATCAGGAAATTTGGAGGTCGGGTCTACGGGAAGTGGATTCTGAGGTCGATCCTGGAAGACCTTGGGCTCCCAGAGATCGCTCACAGAGACAAAGAACCCATTGAGATTGGAAGCGGGAGCTTTCTCATATCCAAAATCCTGCTTGAAAGGCTTGGCGATGCGGCGAGGGAGATCGAGGCAGAGGCGCTCAAAGAGGGCATTAAATTCTGGAGCAGAGAGCAGATCTATTTTTATGGGATATTCAAAGAGACTTTCGGCAAGACTCCAAAGGCAAAGGATGGTGAAAGGGGGTGTACCTGTTGCGGCGCACCTCTACATCCGAAGAAGATCCATTGCTCTCTATGCGGTTTTTTAAATGAGGGGGCAAAAGCATGGGGAAAAAAGGCTTAGCATTCTTCTCAGGAGGCAAAGATTCATTGTTTGCCGTTTTTAAGGCCAGGGAGAAAGGGGTCCCTGTCGACCTTCTTTTATTCAACACCCACGACTTTCCCAGACTAAATGTTCATGAGATCAACGGTGCTCTGGTCCGAGCCATAGCCTCGCTTACTCAGATACCATTTTACACACTTCACCTTGAGAACGGACAAGAGTTCTCAAAACTCCGCAAATTTTTTTCTCAGCACAACGTAGGATGGGTGGTAACCGGTAATATTAACTCTGAAGATCAACTCAGATGGTACGAGGATTTGTGTGAGGAGGTCGGGGCCGAACTTCATGCTCCACTTTGGGCAGGGAACTGCTCATCCAGCATCAACGTCCTTGCCGAAGAGGTTGCCTCGGGGATTAAGGCTATTATCTGCGACCTGGACTCCTCCGTTCTCAGTGAGGATCTACTTGGGAGGGTAATCGGTACGGATCTGGTCGAGGAGTTTTCTTCAATAGATCCATGTGGAGAAGGCGGGGAATATCACACCCTGGTGCTAGATGCGCCCGTAATGCGGGGAAGGATCTTTTTGGAGAAGTTGAACGTCCTGGAGGTGGGGAAGCGATTTATGCTCAAAGTGGAGAAGTTCAGGGTGGAGCCGAAGGCTGGTGAATTATTTTTTGAGGGCATCTAGGTGGTTTTGTATGGATACAATCGCCAACCACGGCGGCGATACCTTCGAGGTTTCGGAGAAGATAGGGCTCCCCCCGGAGTGCATAATTGACTTCAGTTCTAGTGTGAATCCATACGGTCCGCCGCCTCGCGTCCTCGACTCGATCAAATCTTCCCTCCAGCACATCAAGTCTTACCCGAACAGGCCCTACCAGAGATTGAGGGAGGGCATAGCCAATTATGCGGGCGTTGAACCGGAGGAGGTCATTCTCGGCTGTGGTTCTGCAGAACTCATCCACTCGATAACAATGAGATTCGTGAGGGGGTCCATGGTCCTCCCCCTCCCTACCTTCAGCGAGTTTGAGGCAGCAGCCGCTGCTTTGGGTCTTGAGGTGCGGCCCGTAGAACCCTGCGATCTGAGTTTGAACTTGGACGGAGCAATTGAGGCTATCCAACGCGAGCGCGCAGGTTGCGTCGTGATATGCAACCCAAACAATCCGACTGGGGAAGTTTTAGAGACCAAAAAAATCCTGGAACTGGTTGAGACGGCGGCGGACGCGAGGACTTTTGTAATTGTTGATGAGGCCTATTACGAGCTATCGGAGGGTGCGGAGACTCTCGCAAATTTAGCTGGGGAATTTTCTAACCTTTTTGTTTTGAGGTCCCTCACCAAACCTTTCGGTTTCCCAGGGTTGAGGGTCGGTTACGGGGTATGTAACCCCGGACTGGCCAAGAAGTTCGAGGCCACCGCCATAAGCTGGAGGGTTGGGATATTGGAAGAAGTAGCAGCTCTCTCGGCGCTTGAGGAAAAGGACTTTCTTATTAATTCAAAGAAGATGATTGCTTATGAGAAGAATAATCTGTATGAGGGTATAAAATCCATTAATGGGCTTGTACCCCTCCCATCCCGGGCAAATTTTTTCATGGTTGATGTCAATAGGAGCGGCTTTTCTCCGAAGAGTTTAAGGTGGAAGTTGCTCTCCTATGGGGTCCTTGTAAGAGATCTGAGTTCCGTAAAGGGCCTGCGGGGTTCTTACATCCGTCTCTCTGTGAGGCAGGGTCATGAGAATGAAGTGCTGTTGGACGCCCTCCGCAACCTGACTTCATCAATGGGAAAATTATTCCCAAACAATCCGGTTTGTGCTGAACGTAGGTGCCACTCCGGGTGGGTGGAAGACTGTAGGCTCTGCTTCTGTCCTTTCTACCCCTGCTTCGATATCACAACAGGCGGTAAATTCGTGGAGCGGGAGGCTGGGGGCTATGTTTGGTCATGTAAAGACTGCTCGTGGGTACACCGTAAGGATGTCGCAGATAGGGTGCTGCAGGAGCTTTCTGGCTTTGATATGTGTTCTGTTGATCCAGAAAAGCTTCTAGAGGTCAGGCGACGAGTTTTGGGGGAACTCCATCCTTGATTTCTGAGCCCATTATTCTACTGTGGCTTGCCTTCTTCCTTGACTTAATTGTCGGAGAGCCTCCAAGTTTTCTGCACCTGACCGTCTGGATAGGGAGGTCTGCAGGGATCTTCGAATCGTTGCTTAGGAAGTCAATTAAAATAGAGAGGTTCGCTGGAATTCTGCTTGCACTTTTGTCTCTGTCCCTTTTCATTTCCTTTGTTTTTGTCGTTACAGAACTATTTCTTGGCACATGGTGGCTGAAAATAGCAGTCTCAACATTAATTCTAAAGATGACCTTCGCGTTCAACAGCATGTTCAGGCACGTCCTCCCAATAATGAGATCTCTTGACTATGATCTCGTGCAGGCCAGGAGGCACCTTTCCTTTGTGGTTAGGAGGGATACCTCCTCGCTCGACGAAGCTCGTGTGGCATCCGGGGCTATAGAAACCGTTGCCGAAGGATTTGTGGATGGTTTTATCTCGCCAATATTCTATTATTCTCTGTTTGGACTGCCAGGCGCCGTCGCATACAGGGTTATAAATACACTAGATTCTATGGTTGGGTACAAGGACGAGCGTTACCTGCGTCTCGGTTGGTTCTCTGCAAAACTCGACACTATAGCAAACTATGTACCCGCGAGGTTGGCTTCCATGATTTTCGTTTTCTCAGCATTTATTCTGGGAAAGGACTGGAATAGGGGGATTTGCGCAGCAAAAAAGTACCATTCCGCTACAGAGAGTATAAACGCAGGATGGCCGATGTCGACAATGGCTGGAGTTTTGGGGGTCAGACTAGAGAAAGTTGGTGCATATGTCCTTGGAGAGGAGTATGAACCACCATCTTCCAAAAAGATCCAAGAGTCACTGAAGGTCTTCTCGGTGGCTGCGGTCTTCACGCTCATACTTTCATCATTGTTAATAATGGCTGTGGGGTGGATCCATGAAATGGTCTTTGTTTGATGGTATCCGGTTGAGTGTAGAACGGGAAGCCATCACGGTCGAGAGCGAGAGGCCACTCAGGGTACTCAGCTCCGCTCCTGTAAACGGGGGATTAAGGTTCTCGAGCAAGATCGTGAACCTTTGGATACCGAAAGAGTTCTACAACAACCCCGAGGAGTACTTTAAGGTGAAAGGAAAGTCTATAGTGTGCGATGATACTGCGGTTTGCTTAATGACAGGGGCAGACTTGACAAAGGCAGGAATTGCCGAAAGAGCCGAAGGAGAAATACGCGTATTTGCCATCGTTACCGCCGGTGTTTCAAATGCCACCTCGGTGACGGATGGTCGTGCTCCAAAGAGAGCGGGCACAATTAACACGATCATATTGGTGGACAGGGAGTTGACAGAGGGCTGTATGGTCAATATTGTGGCAACCGCAACTGAGGCCAAATGCAAAGCACTCTCTTCGCTGGATGTGAGAAGTGCGTCTAGTAAGGATCAGGCAACAGGGACCTCCTCCGATGCGGTTTTGGTCGCGTCAGCCGGTAAGGGTACGGCGCTTGAATACGCAGGTATAGCTACTGAGCTTGGTTGGCTTGTTGGTTTGTGCGTGGAGGAGGCTGTGAAAAAAGCGATAATTAACCACGACAACCTTGTGCCAGAGAGAGCACTCATTCTAAGGCTAGGAGAGTACGGCATAACACTCGAAGACCTCGTCTCTGCTGCCATGGAGATGTACGTGGAGCACCCCAACTTCTCAAAAGAAGATGCGAGAAGGATCTTTGAGAGGTGCCTCTTGGAGACCATGAGCGACGTCAATGTGGCGTCGCTTGTGATGGCCGCGATGAGGTTGAATGATGATGGTAAGAATGGCTTAATACCATCCATGGATAGAACACGCTACAACAGTGACCCAGTGGAACTTGTGGCCGACGAGATACTGGGGATTTCCATAGCAATATACATAGCGGGCTACAATGGGCTCTTCGAATTTTATAGATTCGACAGGAAGAAACCAGGAATCCTGAGCAGGCTCCCCCCTTTTGTTGATGATGCCATAGGGGCGCTTCTGGCAGGAACGTCAAGCAGAATGTACTCTGAGATGCTGAGAAGGGGTTGAAAGTGGGAGCAAAGGAAGGGTTAAGGTCAACCATATCATTTTTGACTGTACTTCCTATCGGAGAGGGCAACCTAGAGGACATGGCAAGACATGCCTACTTCTTTCCCCTTGTGGGTGCCTTGATCGGGCTGATCAGCGGAGGTTTAGGTTTTATACTCTTCCGGACATTGCCCCCGCCGTTGGCTGGGATCCTCGCCCTTCTCACACTCCTGCTCCTCACTGGTCTAAACCATCTGGATGGCGTTTTGGATCTGGGGGACGCGCTGATGTTCAGAGGGACTAAAGAGGAGCGCATGAAAGTACTCCATGACAAAAATCACGGCGTAGGGGGTATAGCGGCCCTGTACTTTTTGCTCTCCATAACGGCAGTGGTGGTAATGCTCACGGGAGAGCGCATTTTCACGTCATTCATTATGGCGGAGACGTATGCGAAGCTATCGATGGTGATGGGAGGGTGTTTTGGAAAGCCACACGACCGAGGCATTGGAAGGATTTTCATACTAGAGGTTCGGAAAGGAATAGTCAAAAATTTATTCTTGGGGATTGTGGCAACAGCATCCGTGACTCTCGCCCTCGGACTGCCTTTTTTGACGTTAGTTGGATTATTTATTATTACGCTATTTTCCATTATTTGGACGAGTTACCTCAATAAAGTATTTGGATGTATAACGGGCGATATGCTGGGATGCATGAATGAGATCTCGAGACTCATTTGTCTTTTCTTATTCTGGGTTTCTGAGGTGAGGTGATATGGCATTAACAGCGATTGTTATGGCAGGTGGTAAAGGAGAGCGCCTAAAGGCAGATGTGGAGAAGCCACTGCTCATGGTTGGGAGAAAGCCAATGATTCGCAGGGTCATAGAGGCGCTCTTAGCCTCCCCTTCGGTTGGCAAACTCGTAGTAGCGGTATCTCCTAACACGCCCAAAACCAGAGAGTATGTGTCCGGAATCAGGGGAATTGAGCTTCTGGAGACCTCGGGGAACGACTATCATGAAGATGTGAAGGATGTGATCCGTAAAGTAGGGGTGGGGCACTTCCTCGTTGTATCTGCCGACCTGCCGCTTCTCTCGCCTGAGGCGGTGGAGAAGATAATAAGGAGGTATTTCGAAAAGAAGAAACCAGCACTCACAGTTGTCGTGCCCCTCGATAAATTGTCGGTTTATGGCACGAGCACCACATACGTGATGAGAATAGGCGGAGAAGATTATGTGCCCTGCGGGATAAACATTATTGATGGAAGTGAGATAAATCAAAATTACATTGATGAAGATCTTTATATCTGGAAAGATCCCGAGGTCTTTATTAACGTGAACACTCTTCAAGATCTTCTCATCGCAGAGGGCATTCTTAGAAAAAGAGAGAGGCAGAGTAACGACCAACAATGGATAAAAAGCTATGGAGGCGTGCAACTTGGGCAGGGTTTATGACATCATTACAGATCCTAATGAGGATGAGGGGAGGGCTTTCTTAGATCGCATAATAGGAAAGAGGCCATTATTTATATGCGTCATCGGGACAACGGAGACCGCAAAGATACCTGGGATCTCGGCTGCCGGAGCCAACCCACAGATCACAGACTACACCCCGCCTGCAGATGTAGAGCTGCTCTACTATGGAAAATGCAAGAGCATAGATGGTGTGCCCGTGACGCCGGAGGGAATACCCACGCCTGCCATCATAACAATGTCTGCCCTCAGGCTTGCAGAAATACCTTACATAGTCCTGAATGCCGGCGTCAATGTGAAGCCAAAGACTCCTTACTTTGAGGTCGATGGCAAGCCAGGAAGGGACATAAGATCAGGGAGGGCTGTCGAGAATCCAGAAGAGATCTTTGAGAGATCCTTGCTGATAGGCAGAAATCTGTCAGGAGTAGCGGACTATTTGGTGGTAGGGGAGAGCATCCCTGGCGGAACAACAACCTCATTAGCAGTACTTCTTGCTATGGGGGTGGATGCCGAAGGTAAGGTGAGCAGCAGTATGCCAGATAATCCACATGAACTGAAAATAAGGGTAGCACGAGAGGGGCTTGAGGTCGCAAAGCAGTCTATAGGAGCATCGTTAGCGAACCCCTTCAAGGCAATCTCGGCCGTGGGAGATCCCATGATCCCTGCGTGTGTGGGGTTAATTTGTGGAGCAGCAGAGAAAATACCTGTTTTGATGGCTGGGGGCACTCAGATGTGCAGTGTACTTAACGTGGTTAGAAATCTTTCCCCAAAAGTCTTGAGCAATTTGGCGATTGGAACAACTCGCTGGATCATAGAAGACAAAACTTCGGACATTAGAGGGCTAGTCTCGCAGATCGCACCAGTGCCGATCTTGGCTATCAACCTAAACTTCTCGGACTCAAAATTTAAAGGGCTGAGAGCCTATGAGAGGGGTGTGGTGAAGGAGGGCGTAGGGGCAGGGGGATCTTGCATAGCGGCAGTTATGAAGACAAATGGTTTGCTGGACCGCTATTTGTTATTCAGAGAGATTGAGAAGAACTATGAAGCGCTTCTTGCCTCCGTTAGATAGTTGGCATTTTTATGGTATGGCCACCCCTATCTCTCCCACTCCAGCCGTAGAAAGTACCAAAATATATAGTTAGACGGATGCCAACCTCAATTTTGTGATAGAAGCTCGGACTGTTAGATTATGCGGAGAGCCTTGAGACGGAGGGGCTCCTCCCGCGTAACTGAACTCAGCCTGGGAACGGCTTGATAGTACATGTGCGGGGAGGGTTCGACCTTATGTTGGAGGGCGTGCCATCACCACTCCAGTTATCGCTATCCTTTAAAGGCCTCAGGATTATGCAAGATTTTACATGCCTCCATGTGGAGGGATCAAAGGTTTAAACTTTCAAACTTTTCCGTATCACATCAAACAGGGACTTTCGCACTAATTCTCTCTTCATATCGTCTACCTCTTCCTCAGAAAATTTTGTCCTCCCCGTTTGGCGAAGCGAAATTAACCTTTGTAACAGGGCATTCTTTTCTATGCCCTTGAAGGTCCCTCTGAGAAATAAGACTCCCTCCAAAAAACCACCCAATTCCCAGAACTTTTCTGCCGTACACCATGAGTAAGAGGCTAAATAACCCTTATCGGGGAACCTACGATCTTCGAATAAAGTGAGGTGCATCCCCGTTCTCTCCAGAAGGTCCCTGCCCTCAATCAGAAGGGGTTTTGGCGAGAGGTACCCAAGTCCAAGATACGGTTTCAAATACCAGCACTCCCCACTTCTTCGAATTATTGGTGAGATAGTGCCGTTTGTGGAGAAGAGAAGCCTGAGAGCAAAAATCTTCAGATCGCCCCCGTTCAGATCCTCAATGAACTTCAACGTGGGATAAGGAGGGGTCTTTAGGCGTGTGGAGTACGTCGGGGAGAGCTTGAGCAGGCTCTCTGCCAATCCTTTGTGGTAGACCTGCACGACGTAACAATCTCTCGCTCTCAGGTAAGTTGTTTTTGGTTCTCTTCCAATGACAATGCGGGTTAGTTCGGTAAAGAGTCTACAGAGCATTGGCTGTTTGTTGTAGAAACGGACGCACTCATTCTTGTAGACCGTTCCCTTCCCCAGCACCATGACAGCCAAGAGCCGAACCAGATCGCTCTTCCCAGCTCCGCAGTTTATAAGGTCATCAACATATCTAGCGGCATAGACCACGACAGGTGTTAAAAGTGTTGAAGCCATAAAGGCTCCAACCTCATCTTTTCCTATGATGAGGGAGGAGCATGCCATCGAATCGATCATAATACGAATCACCTGGGGCCCTCATGGTTCCATCCTAATGGAGCGTACCTCCGTATTCGAAGGTCGGGATTAAACATGGAAGCCAGACAGAATGGTGAGAACCTTGTTGGACCTCCACATTTTCCCGACCTTCCTAGTTAAGATCTACTAGAAGGAATAAATCCCCTACGGAATTGAATTCTTCTAAGGAAATGCACAAGAAATCAATTCCCTTAGCCAAAGAGAACATTTGGATTTGTATTATAAGGGTCTTCACCACCAAAATCGCACGGAATTATTCGGTGAGTTTGGAAATGTCTAAGAAGACATCAACCATATCTGTGGTCTTTTGGGTCGTGGTTGCCTTACTCGCCCTATCTACATTTGTAGCTCAGTACTACGCCTTTACAAACCCCGTACAATACTGGTTCTACTTCGGGTGGATAGCATGGTGGCAGATGTACAGCATAATCTGGTACTCCGTCGCAGCGGTGATTTATGTTGTACACTTGAAGTACTGGAGACCAAGTAAGCCCTCGGGTGGCAAGGAGAGCGGGGGTGCAGAGTGACATGGAGCCATGGTATAGCGGGATGGGCGCGATCGTACTGGCACTGGTGACAGTCCTGTCGTTGATCCTCATAAGCATAGGTATAATTGCTTACAGGGCCTCTAAGAAGACGGCACACGATTACGTACTCGCAGGTGGCGGATTAGGATTGATCGTTTACTTCTTCACAAGCGCCTTCACCATAATGAGTGCGTGGACATTCTATGGCCTTGCTGGGTATGTGTACGGGTCTGGTATGGGCATAATTATCCCATGGTACATGTTCATCCACCTTTTCCAGGCACTGCTTCTCGGCTTTTTTGGTCTGAAGCTCTGGGCTGCATCAAGGCTTTATGGGCATGTGACTCCATTAACTCTGTTCTGCAGCAGGCTGGGCAACGAGAAAATAACGCCAATATTCTCTGCAGTGAACTTGGTATTCCTCATAGTTTACATGGCCCTCCAGCCCACCGCGATAGCCCTCGGTTTGAACATCCTTATCGGCGCTCCCTTCGAGTTCGGCTTCTTTTATGGGGTGATAATATCCACAATTATGATAGTCTTGGGCGGCATGAGGTCAGCTGCATGGGGAAATGTCATCATGGGCATATGGTTCATCATAGCGTTCTTTGGGACTTTTGCCATAGCGGTGGCGGCTCTTCCTGGCGGACTGCCCGCCGCTGCCCAGGCAGTCAGCACAAGTACGCCATGGGTGTACTCGAACCCTGACCCATTCGGTCCCCTCAAATTAACAGGGATAGAGAGGACAGCCTATGCGTTAGGATACATACTCTCTGGGTTCTCTGGCTGCCTTTGGATCCACCTACTCTATCTTCCGATGACGGCAAAGCACCCGAAAGTCCTCCGAAGATATCCTCCGTTACAGATGATCCTCTTCTGCATAATCTTCACGGTGATGGCATGCACCATGGGTGCTACAATAGGCAAATACCTGCCATTGGGGACTTTCAGGGGCGACCAAGTGGTCCAAGTACTCGCTTCAACGCTTGGGGGGACGTGGTGGGGCGCCTTCGTGTATATAGGTGCTTTCTGCGCCGCCGTGACAACCATAGTCACGATGCAGGTTGCGGCAGGATCCCTCTTCTCTATTGATATTATCGGCACGTTCAAGAAAGATCTGCCGGAGCGACTCCGCCTAATACTTACAAGGATCTTCTTGGTGGTCGCAACTGTTATAGCCGCGTACTTCGGGTGGCTTGCCACATTCGGCTGGAAGAGCATCGGACTACCGGGTCCAGTTCCACTTGCGGACTTCCTCAACATCCTTGCATCCCCTGGCTTCGCCCTCAACGTGGTCCTCCTCATTTCATTGTACTGGAAGAGGGCAACCTGGATAGGTGCTTTATCTTCTTTTGTGGTCGGATTTGCAGTACTCGCACTAGGGTATGTCTACCCTCCCTTCATGCAGGCCGTTACCGGGGTAAGGGGGGTACCTGCATTGGTCCTGGCATTACCAGTAGAGCTCGTCGTGTTCTTCGTGGTATCCTACCTAACTAAACCAGCGCCGCCCGATCTCATAGAGAATTACTTCACAAAGGTAGATGAATACATCTACCAGTCCATGACGGAGGAAAAAGAGGCAAAGCCCGTGGCAGAAACCAAGGAATCGAAGGGTGAGGCTGTAACCCCAAAGGCACCATAAAGCCGTTTGCACAACACACTACCATACTTTTTTCTTCTCCATAAATAGTGAGTTTAGAGGGGAAAATATGATTTGTTCCATGGTGGTTCTAGTCAATTTGAGTTTGCCAAAAAATTGGTGTCGGGCTATACTAGAGATCAGGAAATCATTGTAGAAAATCAAAGTATAAAGTATAGGACTTGGACTTAGGGAAGTTTATGATAAAAACAGTAACTTACAACATGGACCTCGGACCCAAAGCACAAGGCAAAATTACTGCAACACCACCCGAGGACATAAAATTAGCTAAAGTTCGAGGCAGAAAGGATATGGGAAGAGGGAGCTCTCTTTGGGCGATTGATACCACAAAAGTTAATCCGAAAGTTGTGAGGACGTTCGCCTTAGAATACGCAGTTAACTTTTCGCCGGGTGGAGATATCAGACCAGTTCCTTTGGAACCTTGTCTGGCTCGTAAGCCACCATTGGCTTAATACCTGCTCTACTCAACCGGGTGACGACATGGGGATATAGGAAGACATACTCCTCTTCCACCTCCTCTGCTAGCCCCGAATCGATTTCGCGGAGCCTCTTCACGAGCTTATTGAAGTTCTCCTCAGGGCTGAAGGAGAGCATGACGGCAGGATGGCAGGGAACACCCGCGGCGAGGAGGTTATCCAGCGCCTTGAGCTGAAGGTCAAAGGCTTCTGGCACTGCCCCAGTCAGCCTGGAGAACTCCTGCGGGTCTGTCACCTTTATGGAGACTCTGACATGGACGCACTTGAACCTCGAAAGCTGTCTCGCGTAGTCCGGATCGTGCCCGATCAGTATTCCGTTGGTCTCTAGGATGAACTTGTAGTGTGTCTGGTCTATGAGCTCCAGCAGATTGAGCAGGTGCTCCTTGCCGATGATCGGTTCGTTGCCGCTGACCCTCAACTGCCTGTAGCCGAATCTCCTCGCGCACGCCGTGAGGCTCTTAAAAATTTCCAATGGCGAGTAGAAGCGACCTATCTCTCCGGGGCTGTCGCGTGGCGCCCCACTCCAGCGTAAGACGCACCTCAGGTTGCAACCGCAGCAGTCAGCGCTCGCTATCCCGCCGTACCACCTCCCAGGTCTGGCTGCGCGATAGTACCTTCTGAGCAAGCCTTGGGTCACGAGCCTCTCGGTCTCTTCACTCAGTTGCAAGGGGTTGTAGGGCATTTGCCTCAAGAATTAATGCGCTGGGGGTGCATATTATTCTTTGATGTGGTGGGAATGCTACTTATCATAAAATCATCTATACTATGTTGGCAAAGAGTTCTCCTATATTCAGAGCTTGTTGTGGTAGGGTAATTGTATTTATTTTTAAAATCATTTTTCCAAAAAAATTAAATTGTTATGTTTACAATTTAATATATGGCGAGTTGCTTTGAACATGAATGAGGAGCCACTTGCCTCACTTTACTCCGAATATAAACGTTTTGAAGTGGATATATCGCATATAATAGAGGATCTCCTAGAACATTACAGTTTTGAATTAGATCAGGCTGCTATTGTCGAAAACATGGACAATTGCATAGATGAACGGAATTATAAAAAAATAGAATTTTCTATCAAGGATGGTATTCTATCCATTTCTATGTATGGCTCTGGAATTCCTCCTCAAGTTTTCAATAGTATCCTTCCAACAATCGCAGGAACAACTAAAACCTCTAGAGAGGGCTTAGGTCACTATGGATGGGGCATGAAGGTCGGCTTAGGGATTTCTGAAAAATGGTCATTAAGACAAAAATTGGCAATTTTAAGGGTGCTCAAGAATGGCTATTAGACCCCAAAGGCATTCCCATTTATAAATTATTAGATCCTCCTGACCTGCCAGAAGATATGACCGTGGTAGAACACTTTTTAACCAAAAAATATCGAGAGAGTCTCGACCTTTGGAAAATCAAGCAGACTCTGAAGGAATTTTACCCAACATTATTGGGCGGGGCTCCAGTTCTCGGGAGAAGATTAGAGGTCTTTGTGAACGGCGAAAAAATCGAATGGAAAGAGCCAGATTATGATAAACGCTGTCCAATTAAGATAGAGGTTGATGGTAAAGAAGCTACAGGATATCTCTACTATAAAAAAGAAGGATATGCTGAAGATTTTGAGAAAATTAATATAATTGTGTATGGAAGAGCAATCCTTAAAGATACATTCGGAATTTTGACAAATAAAAAAATCTCAGGCTACATTCATGCGGATTTTTTGAGTTCTGAGGTCACCGGTGACAAAACTACCATAAGAAGAAACTCTAGTTTATGGAAGAAACTCAGCAAAGAGATTGGTCGAAAAATTGCTGATTTTCTAAGGGAAGTTGGCGAGCTGAAAGAAGAGTATGCTTTAGATTCTGATTTAATAAAACAACTTCATAGACAAATTAATAATACTATCAAATTTTTCCCAGATCTTTTCAAGGAGTTTAGGGCTGCCCAGACTAAAGAATCAGTGTTGATTGCTGACGCTAATGGGAGCATACCCTCAGAAATGGCTTATGGAAGTCAGAAGACTACTGGCACGAAAGGAGGTCCGGGTATTGGTGGAGGCGTGTTAGTAGAAGGGGACAATCTGAAAAAGCAGGCTCCAATAAGCTCAGAAAGTGGCGACGCTCTCAGCGTTAGAAAGGAAAGAAAAGTTCGTTCGGGGATACAAATTAAATGGACCTCCAGCGATGAACGGAAGGAAGCTTGGTTCGATTATGCCGAAGG
>Ga0080004_1230947_pt1 | contig 70995 bp, 71 predicted proteins | sample WasSprMetagenome_FD_69207 | JGI IMG/M metagenome (GOLD analysis project Ga0080004, IMG submission 69207) | Sulfidic aquatic microbial communities from Washburn Spring, Yellowstone National Park, USA - WS (SPADES assembly) (version 2) | ecosystem: Environmental > Aquatic > Thermal springs > Hot...
CCAACGGGGTCTCAGTTATTACGGCGAGACCCAGAGCCTCAAGCATGAGTGAGAATCCAGGGCCTGACGTAGCCGTCATAGACTTGACCCCGGCCCACGAAGCACCTACTACAGCGTTTATTGACGCGATCTCGTCTTCAAACTGCGTAACTACTCCCCCGATCTCAGGCAGTCTCTCAGCTAGGTATTCCATTATATCAGACGCGGGCGTTATGGGGTATCCGGCGAAGAACCTCATCCCGGCGGTGATGGCTCCCTCAGCTATCGCTATGTTCCCGGAAATAAAAGATTTCCTCATTTCTTAACGACCTCCACGAAGATAGCGAAGTCAGGACAATTATACTCGCATAGCCTGCAACCAATGCATCTCTCGATATTGGCTGGGAGTGGGTACCTAAAACCATGCTCGTTATGCTTATCCCCTTTCACCAAGACCTTAGTAGGGCAAACGCCTATGCATATACCGCACTCCTTACACCTGTTCGTTAATATGTTGACACGGAACTTCGCACTAGAAGCACTTAATAAACTAGTGCTGACTGACGCGTGTGTTGCCTGCAACCCTCATCACCTAATAATATCCTCATTTAAAGTTAAAAAATATTTTACTGAAGTTAAAAACTAATTTAAGTAAAGCAACGCCTGAATAATCTATATAAACACACTAACTACTGAGAGGAGGTGTTTTTAAGTATGGTTAGAAAATATGTTGGTGTCCGGCGTTGTCTGCTCACAGGATGTTGAGGGATAGTGAGAGAACCATAGTGCTCGCCGTGAATTACCCGCCACCAGACCTGATCGGGTTAGATATGTTGCTCGACAGAGTGTATAACTACGTGTCAGGCATAAAGATCGGCCTCCCTTACGTGCTCAGGTATGGTCTTAAGAACATAAGCAACTTAATTAGCAGGTGTAAAGACAAGTACTACTTCATCGCCGACTTGAAGCTAGCTGACATAGCTGACGTTATGTTGCCTGTAGTTGAGGAGTTGTCCGAGGCCGGTTTCCAAGGCGTCGTATCCCACGCTTTCATAGGGTATAAGGGGGCTTTAGAGCCTCTCTCATCAAGAGTTAAGGATCTGGGGATGGAGCTCTTCCTACAGGTATCTTTACCTCACGAAGGGGCTGGTGAAGTCATCGACCAATCATATCACCTAGTAAAGAACGTCCTCAACCTAACCGACGCTTCAGGACTGATAATACCGGCTAGCAAGGGTTTCATGATAAGGGAAATCAGGTCGAGTTTCGGTGCGAGACACGTGATTTTAGCTTCAGGCATATTAAGGATGGGTGCGAAACCCGGTGAGGGTATTTGCCACGGTGCAGACGCGGAAGTTGTTGGGAGAGCGATAACCCTCTCAACAAATCCTGAGAGCGCTACCAAGGAAATAATCTCCTCTCAGAGAGCTTACGTGGAGAGCAGGAGGAACATGTGTGTTAGGACATGAAAGTTCTTTATAATTTGAGAAAACAACTTGAAATAGAGGTAGTAAAATGGTAACGAAAATAAAGGTTTTAAAGGAGTATGAGAGTGAGGGTAAGCACCTACTCATAGGCTTGCCCGGCATGGGTAGGGTTGGCTATGCCTCAGTAAACTATATTCTGGAGAGGATGGGCGGTGACTTAGTCGCGGAGCTTTACTCAACGACATTCCCTTCCCAGCTAGTCGTTAACAGGAGAGGGATCTCAACACTCTTCACGGGCCGCTTATACGAGGTTAATAACTTTCTGATATTCACTGGCGAGACACAGCCTCAAAACCCGGACGGGCAGCACGAGATATGTGTTGAGTTACTGAATCACGTGGTGAGTAGGGGTAGTCCCGCCTCACTCATAGCCACCGCAGCCTACGTAGTTCCTGAGTACAGCGACTCAAGAAGAGTCTTCGTGGCCGGGAACGATGAGGGGTTATTAAACGAGTTAGGGAATCTAGGCGGCAATATTCTTGAGGAGGGGGTCATAACCGGGGTTAACGGAATAATAGTTGGGTGGGCTTCCTACTACGGCATTAGGAGTGCTGTCATGCTGGGCGAGACTTGGTCAACTATAGTGGAGTTTAACGAAGTTGATTACAGGGCTGTTAAGTCTGTCGTAGACTTACTTAAGAGCTACCTGAAGATAAAGATCCCCACTGAGGATCTTTTGAGTCAGGCGGAGATAGTTGAGTCTAGGATTAAGGCAGCACTCTCACAAGTTAGTAAGCTTATGGGTAGGGGCGCTGAGAGGAGAGAGTCCAGAGAAATAATGTGAGATCCGGGAAGTTTTTATGAGGGTTTGCGCCGGCACCAAGAACCCCTCAAAACTAGAGGGCATAAGACAAGCTTTTAAGGAAGTCTTCAAAAACGAGGACGTGGAGTTGATTAGCGTAGAGTTCACGAGTCTAACACCACAGCCTATAGGACTTGACGAGATCGTTAACGGTGCTTTAGGGAGGGTTCACGCCTCGCTATCACGTAAAGACTGCGATTTCTACGTAGGGGTTGAAGCAGGGGTAATAGAGGTTATGCCCAACACGTACGTCGACGTGCAAGTAACCTTGATTAGGGATTTGAGAGGGCGTCAATCAATAGGCTTCTCACCAGGATTTCAAGTACCGGATAAGCTGATGAGGCTAATCGTAAATAACGAAGTTAAAGAATTAGAGGAAGCCGTCGCTAAAACTTACAATATAGTGAATATAGGTGAACGTGAGGGGGTCATCCACCTGCTTTCTAAGGGATTACTAGACAGAACCTACTTAACCAAGCTATCCGTTTTAATGGCTTTGATGCGGTGGGTGAACGAAGAAGCATACGGCTAAGGATTCAGCCAAGCAATTAAATCTTTAAACACCACCTCCCAGTGTTTTATTGCGAAGCGCGTTATCGAGGGATTAATTTATTAAGCGGGTGAAGTCTTTTATATGATCGTGAAGCCAGAATTGTTATGTGAGTAAAAATGTTGGAGAGTAAGTTGCCACTCTTGTGGTTGCTGAGGATAATTAAGGAGCAGGAAAATACGGGTAGCTTACTAGAACTCCATAAAACGGTCTATAAGTTACAGAACGAGAGAGGTTTTAAATTCGGTTACGATTTCGTGAGATATTCTTTCGGTCCTTACTCTAAAGACTTAGAGAATGACTTAATGCTGTTAGCTCAGGTAGGGTTGGTCGTGATAGAGAGTAGGGAGAGGGGAACGCACGTAAGGCTAAGCAATAAGGGCCTGGCTCTACTATCATCCCTGGATAGCTCACGCACTAACACCACAAAGTAGTCTGAGAGACCTTTCCTAGCGATCTAATTAATCTTCTTAAGAACTTTTATGTAGCTAAAGCGTACTTCCTCAATATCTCGTTGAGTCTTTCCGGGTTTTTCGTATAGAGTCTAATCTTGATGGACGTTCTGCCACCACTTGGTGTTTGGATTAGGTCTACGTACATTCTCTTCGTGTTTTGTTCCACCCTGTACTGATCTACTTTCAGAGGGAATTTTAAGGTGATTCCAGTCCCCACGATCCCCTTATCGTAGACCTCATATTCAGCAACTACTTGAACAAAGGATTTGACAGCTCTCCTCCCCGCGAGATTCACTACTTGGACTAGACCGTACGGGACCTCATAACCTATTAAATATGCTAAGAATCTGTACTCAGCTACCTCTATGGCTAGAGTCCTGATGAAGTCGAAATACCACCAATACCATACCAAGAATGCCGGGAATATCACTAAATTAAGTAGTGAGATTTTAAGTATGGGCTTTAACTCAGAAACGAGTTCCGCGTCCTTGCTCTGGAGTTCTAGAACGTCATTCCTCGAAGCCTTAAAAAGTAGTCTGCCAGTCCTTATCTCGCTCGGCGACACGTTACCGCCTATTCTTGATTTCCTCACACTCCAGCTCGTAAAGAGTATTGCTACTATAAAGAACACTACGAAAGTGTACTGGTAGTATTGAGGGTAGAACACGTTTATGATAGCTAAGCTAAGGATAAGTGCTTGAGAGTATATGAGTGTGAAAACAAGCTGCTTCCTGCTCTGGTAGTAAGCCACCGCACTCACCCTAAGGAAACTTAATTACGTGCTAATAAATTACTAATTTAGGTGGGTTGATTAAGGTTGAGTAGGCTAGGACTCATCACATTACTAGACAGGATGATTTCCCAGTCTGAAGTTATTGAGAAGTCCGGTGTCAAGTACGTGCTGAAGAACTTCGCTAAAGAAATGTCTCTTAAGTGGTTCCCCTTAAGTACTTTCTTAAGCTTCGTCTACCCATTCACTTACGACCCCGCTGAGAGGTTGGAGAGGGAGCTCGCTTTCTTCAGCAGAGGGTGGGAATTCTTTAAGACTCCTAAGGTAGTTGAGGTTGATAAAGAGAATCATAGAATGCTGCGCGAATATGTGGAGGGCAGGGCGTTAGACACGGATATTGACGCGGATAAGCTAGGTAAAACTTTAGGAGAGATTCACAAGGAGGGGTGGGCGCTAGGAGACGTCAAACTAACTAATTTCCTAGTACGTGATGATGGCTCGGTTTATGTGATAGACGCGGAGCAAGCTATACCTAAGGCGGAAACACAACACATGGCTTGGGACTTATACCTGGTTTTCTTAGCAGTTAGCTACGTATACATAAAATCGCCTAGCAAGTTTGAGGAGTTTCTCGAGGAATTCTTAACTAATCATGACAAAGTATGTAATTGCGGGAGGGTTTACGAGAGCTTTAATACGCCGAGACTTCAAGGCCTGCTAATCTTGCTCCCACCATCACATCTCCTCAAACTAGCTAAGGTACTTTAAATCTGCTCGTTTTGACTGATTTAATGACTTAGCGTTTAAGTATTTAATTGCTTGCTTGAGATTTCTCAGGGTGTGAGGGGTACTATTGAGTGAGAGAGAACGCTACCTAACCTTAACGAGTGTGTTAGTAGTTGGTTTACTGTTACTTACGAGTTTAGCTTCTCAAGCTTCTGATAGCGTGAGCTGCACATATATTCTCTACCCTGACGGGCACGCCGATATAAGGATCGTGTATAACGTGACTGGCAAGGATTTCGTTGAGATAAGGCTTGAGAGAGGGTACGTAAATGAGTCAATAACTGTTTTCTCAGATAATGGGATGCCGCTACCTTATGTTTTGAAGCCAGGCGGGGAAATAATCGTTAACACGACATACTTGAGTAACGTGACCGTGGAGTATGAGGCTGTGGTAGGGGTGGTACTTAACGAGGTTCAAGTCAACGCAGTCATAAATCCGTTAGGTCCTGCTGAAGTAATACTGCCGCTTAACTCAGCCCTCCTCTATTTTAACGGCTCACCAAGAGTAAACACCGTTACCGACTCGTCAGGCAAGCAGTTTTATATAGTGTTGAGTTACGATAAGGGAGGTACTTACGAGGTAAGCTTCCTGTTACTCCCTCCCACGGAAACGACCACGACAGGAGCCCCCGGTCCTCAAACAAGTCCGCAACCCTCTGGAGGTGCAGTAATCCCAACCATACTCATCCTTGCCTTAGCTGGCGCGGCGGCGGTAGCTCTGTTAGCGTTCTTCATTTTGAAGAGGAGGCTTGAGAAAGCGCCTGAGATAGAGCCTCTGCTAGAGTACGGTTTCGATGAACGCGATAAAGTGATTCTTAAAACCTTAGGCATGGGTGAAGCAACTTTATCAGATTTGAGTAAGGCAACAGGACTAAACAAATCCGTGGTTTGGAGGAGGCTGGAAAGACTTAGGGAGTTAGGATATGTTGAAAAGATCTACTCTAGGGGTAAGTCCATATATAGGCTTACGGAGAAAGGGTTCAAAACACTTAGAGAGTTGGGTTAGTTAAGCAATTAACAACAGACCTCTCCCCGTCCTGAGAGACGGGGTTTCCGGTCGTGATTTTCTTAAGCATATCCCTCCTCCTTGCTAACACCTTGGTTAAGTCGTTGTACTTGCTGATTGATTGCCCCCCACCTAGGAGGCAGCCTCCCGGACACGCTTCAAAGACTATCTTCCTGAAGGGTTTCTCAGGATTCGATAACGCTTTCCTCACATCCTTAAGCTCGCTAACCACTATAATGTCTTCCCCATAGCCTACCACGCCGTCAGGTCTTTCCGAATCTAATTCTTCCGTACCTAACTCCCTTATGAGTGATTGGAGCTCGCGCGTGGTTAACGAGTTCACGACATTCCTCCACGAAACGCATTGAGATATGTATATGGAGTCCTGAGGTATTCTTGGAGTGAGTAAGTAAACACTATGCTCAGGAACCTGCTTACTAAGTATCGAGAATTCTGCGGGCGATCTTGCTAGGACCTCACCCCCAACACTGTTTTTAGCCTCATAAAGGTTTGAGTATATGAATACCTTCGTAAACCCTATCTGTTTAATAGCTGAAATCACTTGCCCTAACTCAAGATTATCTGACTCCATGAGAGACGCCAGCGCTTCAGGCTCTACGTAAGCTGTTCTCAAAAATCCTTCACGGATCTTATCTAGCAGATCCTCCGTTCTCGTTTTAAGGCTTACTGCCCCGACCGGGCAGTAAGCGAAGCAAAGCCCGCAATTAACGCATCCAGCACTCTCTAAAGACTCTTGATATGGTGTGGAAATATTTGTCTGTATTCCCTTAAAAACGTAGTTTAGTGCTCTAGCGCCTATCAGCGAGCAAACCTCAACACACCTACCGCATACAACGCACTTAGAAGTCTCTATCTCAAGGAGCGAGCCGCTGATCTTGAAACTATCCCTGTTGACGTAATTAAATCTCCTACTACCGACGTAAATTAAGTCACCACTAATCAATGATTTCAATAACTTAATCACCTCGCCTACGTTTACCGGACACCCCCTAACGTAGTGATCCACCTTAACGTAATGATTTATGGGTCTGGAAAAACCTGCTTCACTCATCAATTTCCTCGAAATCGAGTTGCTTGACCACGCTTGAACACCTCCTAACAACGCGCAAGCACCCATAGCTACTAAGACCCTTGACTTCCTCCTCACGTCAAGAAGGGTTTTCAAGTCTCTGCTCGACATTACGGATCCCTCAACTAACGCTATATCGTACGTTTCTGCGCCGTCCCCCAGCCCTAGCAAAGGCCAGGAAACTAGCTTGACGTTAAGTCCCTTCAGTAAATCTAGGAATTCCTCATTCAAGAGATTATACTGACACCCATCACAACTTGAGAGAGGCACTACCGCTAACCTAACGGACACTCTCGACTCACCTCTTCATCTTAATTACGTGAACCGCGCAAGGGATGCAAGGGTCGTAAGCTCTGACCAGGGCTTCAACGAATCTTTTAACTAGTGATTCGTCTCGCCCCTCCTCGCTGGCTAACAAACCTTTTATTAAAGCCTCACTACTAACCTCTATGTGTTTCGAGAACATTACTGTAGGCGTTATTATGTCTGCCTTAATTACCCTCATCTCAGGGTTTAACTCATAATAATGTATTAAAAGACCTCTAGGAGCTTCAACGACCCCGACGCCGAAACCACCACTAAAACTATTGCCGGGCCTCACCCTACTAAGTTTTCCTGTATCTAGCGAGGATAGTGTTTGCAGTAGGTTCTCGTATATGAGTAGTGACTCAATTATTTTCGCGTAGATATTGGAGAACGGGTTTTTCTTGAAGAGCGGTTCATACCTAGCTATGAGATATCTGAGCTCGCTACTTAAGCCTGACCCATCCTTTAAGTAATTGATTAATCTAGCTCTAGCACCCGTGTGGAAAACCTTCTCACCAGTCATTAAACACTTCTTACTCGTTGATAAGTCTAGGTAACGTTCAACGAAGATTTCACGGTAGTTTTCGTAGACGGTATACGTGTTCTTGCTAGAATCTATGATGTAGGGCCCTTCAACAGGTACTGTCACGCTGGGTGAATTCCTCAGGGAGACGTACTCGGGGGAAGGATCCTCAAGCTCCGGGAGCTCGATACTTAATATAATGTTAGCTAATTCTCTCAAGTCGTTACCTACGCTTCCCAAGAGGTTCACGACCCTCTTAATCACCGGTTGTTTCAGATCTTCGGTGAAGCCTCCGGGGACGTACACGTTTGGGTTGGTTAGTCTACCACCTAATAGCCTTAGAGCTTCGTTAACCACCCTATTCACTTTGAGTAGCGTGCTTACGTACTTGTCGTTCCTCATTGAATACCCGTAGTCTGGCAAGACTAGGAATCCCAGATGTATTACGTGGTTTTGAAGTATCTGGAGTTTATTGCAGGCGTCTCTAAGAGTTGATGTGGCTTCATCTACCTTAATCCCTAGAGCTGACTCTATAGCTAAGTTTGACGCCCAGAAATGGGCGTGGCTACAGACCCCGCACACCCTGGAAACCACGTACGGCACTTCCCAGTACTTACGCCCCGTAACCAAGGATTCGAAAGACCTGGGGCTGGCTAAGCTATCATACTCTACCTTAACTCTCTCCCCATCAATTGAGACAAGAATTTCTGATTCTCCAGCAACCCTCACCACTTCTGAAGTAAGCTTAATACTCAACGTTACTCACCTCTCTCACAAGTCTGTAAAGGTTTTGCGGTAGGTATGACCAGAAGAAACTAATCAATGATTTAAGCTCGTTTAAGCTCACATTATCTTTATAGAATTCTTCAAGAGCCCTAACCCAGACGTCCTCACTCATGATATAACCTCTGCACCCGATGCACGGGGATCCCCTCCTAGGGCATTCAGCATCGCATCCGGCCACTGTTAGGGGGCCTAAACACGGAAAGCCTTTCAAAACTAGGCAGGAGCGACCACGCAACGGGCACTCACTACACACGGGAATACCCTCCACCCCCAATCTCTTACTGAGACTAAGTAACTCACACATACCCTTCCTCACGCAAGACCAGCACTTGATCTCGTGTGTAGCTAGGAGTAATTCTAGGTTAACCCTCCTTAACCTTCTTAACTCACTATCGTCTACTATGATTCTAGCGCCTTCGAAGACGGGAAACCTGCATGACGGCACGACCTTCCCATTAACCTTGACAACACACATCCTGCAAGTAGCTTCGTTGAAGAGGCCCTTAAGGTAGCACAGGGTCGGGACCTCATATCCAGCTTTCTCAACAGCATCGATGACTAAGGCGTCTTGAGATACCTCGACCTCATTATTATTCACGTAAACCTTAACCATGCGATCACCCCTTCACTACCGCGCCGAATGGACAGATTATTAAGCATTGACCGCACTTAGTGCAGCGACTCGTATCTATCTTGAATGCCTTGCCTGGTTGGCCGCTGATCGCGCTTACCGGGCAGTTCTTAGCGCACTGCCCACACCCCCTACACCTAGCCGGATCTATCTCGTAGGTTACCAGCCTAGAACACACTTTAGCCGGGCACCTCCTCATGACTACGTGTTCTTCGTACTCGTTCTTGAAGTATCTGAGCGTAGACAACACTGGATTAGGTGCTGTACCCCCTAACGCACAGAGGGAGGACCTCATAATGCTCTCCCCGAGCTCTCTCAAGAGCTCGAGATCTTCTAGGGTCGCAGTACCTGACGCCACCTTCTCAAGAATATCACCAAGTACCTTCACCCCCACCCTGCAGGGCAGGCACTTACCGCAAGACTCTGCTAGGGTGAACGTGATGAAATACTTAGCTACATCAACCATGCAGTTAGTATTATCTATCACTACAAGCCCTCCGGAACCCATTATAGCACCGTAAGACTGCAGGGTCTCGTAGTCTAGCTCTAAGTCGAGTAGATCAGCCGGTATGCACCCGCCGCTCGGGCCGCCGACTTGAACCGCCTTAACAGATCTCCCGTCAGGCGGCCCTCCAGCTAACTCATATACTAAGGTACGGATCTTAGTGCCTATAGGGACCTCGTACACGCCGGTCTTCCTAACTGAGCCGGTCACGCAAAACATCTTGGTTCCTTTAGATCTCTCGGTCCCGTACTTAGTGAATTCGTCTAAACCTGTCTGGAAGATAGTTGCTACGTGTGCGAGAGTCTCAACATTGTTTATTACTGTAGGCTTACCCCACAAGCCGCTTGTTGCCGGGTAAGGCGGTCTCTGCCTGGGTCTAGACCTACCCTCTATTGCGGCAATGAGAGCCGTCTCCTCACCGCACACGAAAGCGCCGGCACTCCTGTAAACCTCTACATCGAAGCTGAAGTCAGTGCCCAGTATCTTCTCGCCCAGGAAGCCGTAGTCTCTAGCTTGCCTCACAGCCACCTCAAGCCTGTCCGCCATGAGAGGCTTCTCAGCTCTCACGAATATGTAGCCTCTGGAAGCGCCTATAGCGTAACCCGCTATAATCAACCCTTCTAAAACTCTGTGGGGGTCTGACTCAGCCAGCAATCTATTCATGAAAGCTCCTGGATCCCCCTCATCGCCGTTGCAGATCACGTACTTGACATCGCTTCTCTGCTCGTACGCTACCCTCCACTTATACCATGTAGGGAAGCCCGCTCCCCCACGACCCCTAAGACCGGATTTCCTCACGATCTCTATCACTTCTTCCCTACCTAGCTTAAGCGCTTTCTTAAGCCCTGAGTAACCACCGGTTCTCAAGTAATCTTCTATTGACTCAGGGTCTATGAAGCCGCAATTTCTCGAGACATACCTTACTTGAAGCCTCCACTCAGGCAGGGAGTTAAGGGTTGGCACGCCCTTGAATCCGCTTGCTTCACTCCTGACCGCTAAGGCACCGCTTAAGTCTCCCTCAACGTACCTCCTTATTATTCCCTCAGCTTGCTCCGGTTTGACGTTAGCGTATATCGTCGGCGGTAACCCCCTCGACTCCAGCTCTATCCAAGGATCTAGGTAGCATAAACCCATACACCCGGTTTTCTTAACTCTCGCTTCAAGACCTAGCTTCCCTAAAGCTTTCTCAATAGATTCTAGTACTTTGCTAGCGCCGGCCGCCAGAGTACAGCTAGCTAGAGGTACCCTAACTATGAGTTCACTGATTTTTCGAGTGCCTGAACCCAATTCTAGAGCCTCACTCATTCTTAAGTCCCTTTAACTTCATCAAAGCCTTCGATCTGTAGTCTAGAACCACTCTCTTACCCTCAGATACGTTGAGCCTGCCATGAACGTACCTCTCACTCCCATCCGATGAAGTAACCATGATGACTGGGGCCAGGCTACAACAACCAAAACACCTAGCTTTCTCAATAGTTATAGTGCCGTCCCTAGCCGTGTTTTCTCTTTCCCTCAAGCCAAGCACCTTCCTCATAGATTCGTAGATTTCCGAAGACCCCTTAAGGTAGCAAGTCGTGCCAAAGCATATCTGAATAACGTACACCCCGACAGGTTCTAACCTGAATTGATGATAGAACGTAGCGACGTTGATAATCTCAGATAATGAGATGCCTAGCTTAACAGACAGCATCTCGAGAGCTTGTCTAGGAAGGTGCTGAAACTCCCTCTGTATTTCCTGAAGCATGTTAATTAACTTACTCCTGTCAGCGCCATACTTACAAATAACTCTATCTACCACGCTGAGATACCTCCTAGGGTCTAACACGACGCCTGACTGAGGCGTCCGCAAATAAGTCCTCGATTGCTCGTAATACATGACTACCCCGCTATACTAGGGGTCACAATCTATATAAAGAGAACTTAATTAAACTTACTTTTAGGTAAGTAAGTTTAATTAAGAAGGATCTAACTCGAGGGGGTCACGCGATTTCACTCGTGTCGTGAGACTCACACCTTAGGGTAAAAATGCTTACACCTACACGCTTTATTCCTTATGCAACGTCCTAAAACCAATTCCGAGATTTTCGATATGAGGTACGAGCATCTCCTGCAGAAATCTGTTTCCACGTCTATGTCTTTAAGTAGCTTAAGTATGTTGCTCGCTGTATTGACGGCTGCGTCCACGTCTTGAGCTAGCAAGGAGTTTATAGATCCCTCAGCTAATTCCACAAGTTTCTCAACACACCTCATTTCTGAGGGGGTGAGTTCCCGTACGTTGAGGAAGGTATTTACTAGTTCTTTAATGTATTCTATAGAGAGTAGCAGATCTATGGCTTCATAAGGCTCGATGCTGTTCTCGGCTAGACTGAGTTTCAGGTTTCTCAAGAAGTAGAGGTAGTTCCTCATAAACTCTTTATAATACATAGAAGCCTTCTCGTAATCCTTGCTAACCAAGCTCTCCAAGACTTCAGTAGTTATTGATTCGATGAGCTTCAGCGTTGACGGCATGTCTGTCTTCACGTCATTAAACAGTATTTCATGTATTTTCGAGCCGGGCTCCGCTCTAAGCATGAACATGGAGATATTCTCCCTGAGTCTCTCAGAGATCTTGAGTAGCTCCGTGTACTCAGCTCTTACCTTAACCTTAGTAACCCCCTCAACGTATGAGGCTATGAGTTTTCTTAAGGCTAAATCCGGGTCATCGACTTCAATCAATATGTTGACGTTCTCAGACTCTTCCTGCGTGTGAGGCACTAGAGTTATTTTAGAGCCGTTAAAAATCAAGCCTATCTCGCCACCAGGCTTCACACCCATAGAATCCGCCCACTTCTTAGGTATGACTACTGATAAGGATCCCTTACCAACCAAACCAACCTTCTTAACGATTTTCTCAGTCATTCACCCTAACCCAACTAATATTAAGGATACAATACTTTAAGAATTACCGTAACGTAAAATTCCTGCTAGTTTGTTTACGATTAACTCTCCTGAAACTTGGAGGTTTCAGTGATTGGTCACGTTTCAGACAGATCTTTCCTCGCTAAAGAATATCTTTCCTAGGTGTTTAGGCGGTGCGAACCTCCTGCGTAGTTGCGGGATCGCGGTGACTACTAGGGGTATGAATACGGCTGCTATGTACGGGAGTGCGATGACTATGAAGGTTGATATGCTTATTCCGTACCCCACTAGCACGTCCTGGAGTACGTACGCGTACCTGATGAGTGTAGCGAATATTATTGAGGTAGCTATCCCTACGAGGGGGTGTCTGCCGGACGATAAAGATATTGCGAAGGAGATCCAGCCGTAACCCATCCCTAAACCTTCTTGCCAGTTCTTCGTGTATAGTAGTAGGTAGAGTGAGGACGCAGAACCTATTAGAACGTACCCTAGGAAGGTAGCCACGATCCTTATCTTAAGGACATTAATACCTAGGGCTGAGGCCCCGGCAGGATTCTCGCCCACAGCTCTTATAGCAGCCCCTAACTTAGTTCTATAGATGAGTAAGTACGTTAACACCCCGATCACTACAGACAGGGTTAAGAAAGTTAAGACGACCTCAGGTATCGTAAGGTAGGTATTGAGGCTTATCCTCTCAGCCCTAACCTTCAACGACATCGGGTACGCGAGGAATGACGCGAGACCGTAACCTACGAACTGAATTGAAAGACCTACGGCGCCGTGAGATATAGGTAGCTTCGTAGTCAAGAAAGCTATTAACACGCCTAACAACCCTATCAAGAGCGATGTGATGAGCAACGCTAGCGTGGGGTCGTTCACGGACACCAGTAAAGTGAAGACTAGAGCCACGCCCAGCGTGTACGCACCGTCAATAGCTAAGTTAAGTATGCCTGACTTCTCAACCAAGGAATTACCTAGGCTCGCTAAGTACAAGAAAACGAATATCGGGGACATAGCGATTATCATGTTGAGTATCTCCCCTATCATCATAGCTCACCTCATTATCCTTACCGAGTATTCCGTGAATATCCTCAGAATTACGTAAACCACTAGTATAGAACCTATGGGTATGTATGTCAGGGCGGCCCCAGTCAAGGATAACTCAGGAAATAGCGAGTTAATCTCTGACTGAAGCAAGCTACTACCCTGGAATAAGGAGGCCACGATATAAGCGTATACAGGGACGAACCGTAGGTCAAGCATTGAGAGCCACGAGACTAATATAGCGGTGTAGCCTAAGTTCATCGTAGGCGGGCTAACCACGTTAGCTATCTTCTCCAACTTACCTATGCCAGGATTAGCGAGTATTGAGACTCCTGCAGCACCCGCTAGCATCCCACTCAAAAACATCGCTAACAGGATATACCTCCTCTCATCCACCCCTACAGACCTAAGAAGTTGCGGGTTCGACCCAATTATCTTCAGCCTAAGACCTACCGCCGTATACCTGTACATCAAGACGACGGAGACGAAGAATATTACAGCCATGAGCACTTCCTGCACAGTAACTGAGGTACCTGGGATTAAGTTAAAGAGGAGTGCTGAATTCATCCTATCAGTCCTAAAGAATTGCCTAGCTTGAACACTAAGACCCCTCAAGTTATAGGAGACTAAGTGGTTAAAGAGTTGATACGCCACGTAATTTAAGATGAGGGTTGATGCTACCTCATCTATGTCTAGATACGCCTTAAGCACCGCAGGTATTAAAGCCCATAAACCTCCGGCCAACATCCCGAATAAAACCATCAATAACTTGCCTAGAGATGGATCCATTAAGAGAACTGAGATGACCGGCTTAACAGGGGACGCGTCAATAATCTCCACCCCGGGCACGTTAGCGTAATTAGGGAGGTCGCTGGGACTTACGTACATGGATTGCGCTGCAACGAAAAGCGCTATATAACCCCCTGCAAGCATCCCCCAAATCATCTGACCCTCAGCACCGATATTCCAGATAGAAGCTCTGAAACTCATGGTTAACGCAACACCTAGTATCACGAGTAGAGCGAAATACCTTAAGGTCTGAGGACTTTGGAAACCTGCGAGGATCTCGCTGATGAATAGATCCGGCGGCACACCTATGGAAGCGAATATGAGTGTAGATAACGCTAGACCAGCAAGTATGGAGAGTACTGGTATCCCAACGTAATATAAGTTTGATGTCTTCACGCGCTTGACCACTATCAAACGCATCTTAACTCACCATAACCCTCTCAACTTCCTCCCTACTCACACCAGACTTGAAAACACCTACGAAGGAACCGGAGTTCATGACAGCTATTACGTCACTTATCTCCATAATCTCGTCGAGATCTTCGGAAGCGACCACAGCGCACATACCCTCACTCACGGCCTTACTAACTATTAACCTCCTAACATAACGTGTTGAGACCTCGTCTAACCCCCTAGTAGGGTTGTAAGCCACTAAAGCAACCTTAGAGACCGTCAACTCCCTAGCTACTAAAACCTTCATTAAATTACCTCCTGAGAGCACCTTAGCCTTGGTATTGGTCGACGGCGTCACTATGCTGAACTCCCTGACTAAATCGGTCGCTAAGCTCTTAACGTCTCCCCACCTTATTAAGAATCTTGTGAGTCTGGGATGTACCGCTATGTTCTCCTCAATACTATTATCTAGTGAAACACCCTTCTTAACAGGTTCGTCCGGTATGTACCCTATCCCTAAACGCCTGATCGCTGTCGAACCCTTGTTAGTAACATCGATCTCATTCCCGTTAATACGTAAGCGTATACTACCTCTCTCAGACTTCCTCAACCCCGCTAACGCCTGAATAAGTTCTAGCTGACCATTACCAGCGACCCCGGCTATCCCTAGGATCTCACCCTTACGAACACTAAATGACACGCCCTTCACCGCGTAGACGCCGTAATCACTCCTAACCCAGAGATCCCTCACAACTAAAACCTCCGAACCCTTCTCACCCAGCTTCTCATACTTACCGGAGTTGAGTTGTGTGAGCCTCTCACCAAACATCATATACCTGACTTGATCTAGGGTGGTCTCGCTAGTTCTGGCCGTGCCGACCACCTCCCCCCTCCTGAGGACCGTTATCCTGTCCGAAACTTCCACGGCTTCGGGAATCTTATGCGTTACGAGCAGAACCGAACCCCCCTTACTCTTAAAGAGCTTCATGAAGTCATAGAGTTTCTCTTTCTCGGCGTGAGGGAGGAGTGTGGTCGCTTCGTCGAAGGCTATTACCTTAGCGTTAAGCAACAACGCTCTCAAAACCTCGACTAATTGTTTCTGAGTATAACTCAGCTTCCAAACCTCTATGTCCGGATCTACCCGCACACCGTATTCTCTGCCTTTCTCTAGGAGAAACTTAGATACCTTCCTCACACTACTCACGTAACCAAACTGACTTAAAGATAGTGATAGGTTCTCGGCGACGGTTAGTGAGTCTATGAGTTGAGGAACTTGAGAAACGAGTACTAAGCCGTTCCTCACAGCGTCCTGAGGAGATGTCACTACTACCTTTCTCCCCCCGAAGAATAAATCCCCCTTATCCGGCACGTAAATACCGTACAATATCTTCAGAAGCGTTGACTTACCGGCGCCGTTCTCACCTAAGATAGCGTGTATCTCCCCGGGGAGTACGTCAAGACTAACATCTTTTAGAGCTACAACGCCCGGGAAACTCTTCCATAAACCACGAGCGGAAATAATGGGGTTTAAGGATTTCTCTTCATTTAAAGAAAAAAAGGTCTGGGTACTCATTTTTGAGACACCTAACCAGCGGCTCTACCGACTATCTTAACGAAGTCCGGAACCCAATCCATGCTCCAAAGACCGTCATGTCCGAGTCTAGTGCCGGGAGCTACCGTGACCTTCTCTGTAGGTTTATCTATCTTATACCCGCTCAGCGGGCCCATGAACGGATCGAATACGGGTGTTATCGGGTAGGTGGTTGGCGTGCCTCCTATGGTTATAGTGATAGAGGTTATGTTCTCGTAGACGTGGCTGGTAGCTATCTGCTGGAAAGACATTAGCATCGGCGCGCTTCTCATCTGCTCGTACCTAAGCCATATCAAGTCGTAAACACTCATAGTCTTGCCAGACAGCTTATCAGTCACAGTAACTCCCTTAAGAAGCCCCTCAAACTTCGGGTTGATGTGCATGACGCTACCGTTAGGGAATATGTGTGCGGCCATATCAACAGCTCCTGTGTTGAGGAGATACCAGTAATCAACGTTCTTCAGGTTTGTTGGGGTGTAGATACCTGCCTTAATCTTGCCTAGTATGTCAGCGTATATTATCTCCCACCTAACTAACTGACCGCTAACTACTACGTCAGGACCGTAAACGTACATGGGGCTATAGTGGCTGAAGACATATATCTCCTTACCTAGCTTGAACTGTTCCTGAGCATACTCTATTATAGCTGTTGAATCCTCTGTGTAGGCTATCACGTCAACACCGTACTGCTCGACTAAGGTCTCGGCAGCGGCTTTCGCCTTAGCAGGGTCATACCAAGCACCAATCTCTATCACGTAGAGAGTCAGGTTAAGCCCTCTTTGCTGAGCGACCTCCCTAGCACCTATAGCGAAAGCGCTTAAGTGCCTCACCACCTCGGGAATTAAGAAGGCGGCTACGTAACCCACCTTACCAGTCTTCGTTAAAGCGCCGGCAGCTAACCCGTTGAGGTAGTAGACCTGGTAGAAGTCGGCGAAGTAAGTACCCATGTTTTTCTCCCTTAAGTAACCACTACAGTGCCAGAAGATCAGGTTAGGATATTGTAAAGCCACGGATCTCGTGCCCTCCATGAAACCGAATGACGTGGTGAAGAGGACGTTATACCCCTGCCCTATCAAGTCTCTCAGCTTATCAGCTACGGCACTCTCCGGGATATTCTCGTAATACGTAGTTTCAAGCCAGTCTTTATAAAGCTCGGTAACAACCTTCCTCCCTAAGTCGTGCATGAAGGACCAGCCGTAGTCTCCTATAGGACCCACGTATATGAAACCTGCTCTAATCTTCGCAGGCGGTTCATAAACGGGTGTGACGGTCTCCGTCTTCGTGGTAGTCATAACAACGGTCTGCGCTGCTTGCGTGTATGTAGTCGTGTAGACTGGAGCCGTCATGCTCCCTAAGTAATAGCCTAAAACACCCACAACTATTATAGCTATGACTAAACCAATCAATAACATGTTTGATCTAGGTGCTGAAGCCAAGTTATTACACCACATGTGTGTATTCTAACAAAGCTTTTAAAATACTATTTGATAAAGATGCGTGAAATAGTGCAGCGTATTTGCAAAGAACCGACTAACAAACGTAGTAATGAGGTCTTGCACGGCATGCTATCACATCAACAACGTGTTCATGTTAAAATATAAGAAGTTCTTAAAACATATTTTAACATGAATATTATAAAAGATTCTTACCATATCAACGCGTGTATTTAACTAATAATTAAGGCTGTTCCTCAGCGGGATGATAGCCTATTCTTTCTTGATTTCATAGATGCTACCTCATTAACTGGTTGATTTTTAAATTAATGCGTTATCTTTAAGTAAGGAGTTAAGCTGAGTGTAGGGAGCTAACCAGTAGTGCTTGGTGTTGGCGGTTGCGTGCGCTGGTGGTGTTGCTGAACAAGGATAATGCTGAGGGGTTGGGGAAGGCTCTTGAGTCTTTAGTTAACCAGTCTGGCGTAAGTGTTTGCGTTGATTTCGATATTTTAGTCGTTGACGGATGGTCTGAGGACGGTTCCGAGCTAGTCGTCGAGAGGTTCAGGAAGGAGTTTAAGTGTGTTAACTTCGTTAAGCAGAGGTTTAGGGGCGGGGTCGGGCAAGCTAGGGTGGAGGCAGTTAGGTACGCTATAGACTCAGGTTATGACTTGATTATTTGGGGGGATTCTGAGAACGTGTATTCTAGGGACTACGTAAGCAGTTTCCTGAAGTGTTTTAATGATAGGGGGGCGTGTGACGTGTGTTCCGGGTCCACGTACGTGAGAGATAGTTTCTGGGGCATGCTCTTCTACTGGTATCACGCATATCACCACCTCTTCAAATTCGTCTCCAAGAGGCACGCTCCAGGGAATAACAAAGCTGTTAAGACGAGTCTCTACGAGAGGTTCGTGTACCCCGCAATACCTAGGAGTGATGATTTCTTCTTCAGTCTCTCAATACAGGGTAACGCTGAGTTCTGTCATTGTGAGGGGGCTTCATTAATAACCACGGTACCGAAGTCCTTCAAGGAGGTTGTTGCTTGGCAACGTAATAGGGTGAGAGGATTGGTTGAGGGCTCATTACTTACTGGGAGGAAGCTCCCGCCAGACTTCATCCCCTGGTTCCTCCTCGCTTTATCGCCCACCATAATAATGCTTACCTACCTTACCGTAGCGTCGTCGGGTTTTACCTCTTTAATATCAATACCTGCCGAGACCGTGTTCTTAGCGTATTTAATCGGCTTAACCTACCTTGCGGTAAGGCTTGAGCTCCTAGCTAAGGAAAGATATTTAGGGTATAGACCTCTTCAAGGATTGCTCGGTCTTCTAGGGATGTACCTACACTCAATATTCACCACATACTACACGCTTAAATTCTTGAGACTACTTAAACACCGCGTTGCGGAGATTAGAGAACGTGATAAGCAAGTTAAAGAATTCTTCGGGTTCATCAAGCAGATCCCTCCCCCCGAATCTTAGGGGCGAGCACGCGGTTCCCGTATTAGGAGGTTATTTTATTTGTTTACGAATTAGTTTTGGGGCTTTGGTTGGAGTGCGAGTTTGAGAGTAGCATGAGTAATGAGTTGCTGAAATATGTGAGAGCTGTCGTCAACATCGTTAAATTAAGTAATGAAGGTATTAAATTACTTGAGGAATTCAGGACTGCTGAGGCTATGGAGTCTTTCGCTAAGGGTATTCACGAGGATACGTTAGCGGATGAGATCAGGCGTAACCTGCTGGTGAGGTTGCAGGACCTGCACCCAGGCTTTATGAGGGAGAGGATATCGACGCTCCTTAGGAGGCTTGACTTAATAGCTGAGCAATCTAAGGAAGTCGCTAGGAACATGACCTTATTCCCGTACCTGGAGCTACCCGGCGAGATTAAGAACGCTGTTAACGAGCTCTCCGCGAAAGCTTACGAATCTGTCTCAAGACTCTATGATATAACCTCACTACTAATCAATCGCGAGTATGATAAAGTCTTGGACGAGGCGTATAAGGTGGAGGTAGCCGAGGAAGACGCTGATAAGATCTTAGTTAGGGGGCGTCAACTACTAGTTAGGTATGGGTCTGTGATAAGAAACCCGGCGATAATACTGATGGTTGATAAGCTTATTGAAGCACTTGAGGGAATAACTGACTTCGCTGAAGACGCTAGCGATTATCTGAGAACGCTCGCGCTCTACTGCAGAAGCCTTAAATAAGTCTTGCTATGAATGCGTACGTCGCATACGAGATCGCCGCGCACGCAGGCGTTGTTAAAGCCCACATCACTAACATCTTCCTCACAACACCCGCGTTAACGGCGCTGTAGCCCTCCGCTAAGCTAGCCCCAATAATACTTCCTGCAACGGCCATGGTTGTAGCTGCAGGCACTCCTAACTCAGCCAGCAACAACACAGTTAATGATGTTGAGACGTACGTCACCACAGCCGTTGAGTAGTTGAGGGTGGCTAAATCCTCAGCTAAGGTTCCCACCACCCTCTTACCCCAAGAAAACACGCCGAGAGAAATGAGTAAGCCACCGAATAATAGCAGGATCGATAAGTACTCCACGCTAACAACCCCTAACTCGTTAACCATGATCACGTACAGGGGTCCTGCAACTATCCCGGCGTTGCTCGCGCCGTAAGCTAATGACATCAAAGCAATCGTTAAGAAAGACAAAACACCCCTAAACACGCTTATCTTCTCGTATTGGTTGCTTGTTTTCTCATCCACATAAGCTTTACTCACGACCAGCAGTAAGGTACTTAAAGCAAGCGCTGTTACTAAGCTGAGCACTACATCCAACAACTTACTTAAGATGATGTACGTTATGAACACTGATATTAGGTGTAGGGAGAGTAAGCTGGCCGGTAGGGTGGTCTCAGGATCTTCTAAGTACCTAGCTAAGAACTTCTTTACCGTGAAAGATATGAGGCCTGACAGAGGTATTGTGAGGAATCTGAGGACGTATATCAGGATTACCTCCCCCCACATAACCACGTGAGGATTCACTGAAACACCGAAGCCTATGAGACCAGCTAATACGGTCTCGTTTACTGAGACAGGCACCCTAATCAGTGAAGCTACAAGAACCCAGAAACCGGCGGCAAACATAGCTACCAGCATGCCTGTGGTGAGTAAGGATGTGTTTACTGAGCTTGAGTCAATCACTCTAGTGCCGAGAACCCAGGCAACGTTAGCTCCGAGCATTAGAGAACCGAATACCACGAAGATTGAAGTAATCAATAACGCTTTATTTAGCTTAACGATCCCGGCCCCAACCACGGCCGCAACTATGTTAGCTGCGTTGTTAGAGCCAGCACTCCAAGCGAGAAACGCCGCTATAGCTAGCGAACATACCAGTAAGACCGTGTCCGTCTCAAGCACCTTTAAAGTTATCTCCTACAATGATTATTTAAGTTTTTAAGAACTCCTCAAGGGTCTCACTATCCTCACCCTTAAAACTAAGCCTACGATATCTTTCTGGAGGTAGTGTAACGTGGTCTCCACTTCGCGTCTACCGGGTTTTCACAAACTAACTTTGAGTGAGAGGGTTGAGAAGCTTAAGGAGTTAGCGGGCTTAAGCGACGAGGACGTGAAGCTCTTGCTTAAGGAGGGTACGTTACCTCTCGAAATAGCTGACCGGATGATAGAAAACGTTGTCGGCACCCTATCCCTGCCGCTAGGGATAGCTACTAACTTCCTGATTAACGGTAAGGAATACCTGGTCCCTATGGCTATAGAGGAGCCCTCGGTGGTTGCCGCGGCTTCTAACGCCGCTAAGATGCTCAGGGAGGGTGGTGGTATAAAAGCTCAAGCTACTGAGTCACTCATGATAGCTCAGATCCAGTTAGTCGGTGTTGCAGCACCTCATGCCGCGAAATACTTGATTTACGAGCATAAGGAGGAGATAAAGGAGATAGCTAATGCTACGAACCCCCTCTTAATCAGTCTGGGAGGGGGTGTTAGGGATGTTGAGGTCTACGTGATTGAGTCCCCTGCAGGACCTATGGTCATAACGAATCTCATAGTGGACGTTAAAGACGCGATGGGCGCTAACACAGTCAATACTATGGCGGAGAAGGTCGCTCCCTACATAGAGAAGTGGACCGGCGGTAAAGTTTATTTGAGGATAGTGTCTAACCTAGCTGATAGGAGGTTGGTGCGTGCTTGGGGTAAGGTGCCTAAGGACGTCCTAGGAGGGGAGGAAGTAGTTGACGGCATTGTTTACGCCTGGGCTTTCGCTTCAGCAGATCCATACAGAGCTGCGACACACAATAAAGGAATAATGAACGGAGTGATCGCCGTCGCTCTCGCGACAGGGCAGGACACCAGGGCTCTGGAAGCCGGTGCTCACGCGTACGCCGCTAGATCAGGCAAGTACACATCCTTAAGTGTTTGGGAGAAGGACGAGAACGGAGACTTAGTAGGCTTCTTAGAAATGCCTATGGCTGTAGGACTCATAGGGGGTGCTGTCAAGGTAAACCCGATAGCGCAGTTAAGCCTGAAGATTTTAGGTATTAAGACAGCTAAGGAACTAGCCGAGATCATGGGCGCCGTGGGGTTAGCTCAAAACTTAGCGGCGCTGAGAGCACTAGCTACTGAAGGCATACAGAAAGGCCACATGAAACTACACGCAAGAAACATAGCCATAACCGCCGGCGCCAGAGGATCGGAGATAGACATAGTTGTTCAGGAAATGATTAAGAGAGACGCCATAAGACTTGATGTAGCCAAAGAAATACTGGAATCGATTAGGAAGAAAAAGTAAGGATTAATCAAATATTTTTCATTAGACTGGAATAACGGACTCACTAAATAATTTAAAAAGATCGTTTCTCATAACCGCGCACGATATTCGGAAGTGTTGAGGTACTTATAAATTCTTAAAGCTTTATTTTATTGGCCCTCCAACCGGGTTAAGATGAGGAGCACGAGGAGTTGGTGGTGGTATCCGAGGAAGAATCACGTAGGAGGTATGTTGAGGGAGCTATAATATCCGCGTTACGTCTCTACAGGCACTGGAGGAAGAGGGGTTTAACAAAGAATGAGGCTTTCAAACGCTCAGTTAAGCAGGCTTTAGGTATGATGGAGGTCAGCGGTCTTTCTAGAGAGGAAGTGATTGACGTCCTGGAGGATTTTAGGAAGATTCTAGACGAGATTAAGAACGAGTTAACGAGTCAGTCGCTCAACTATAAAAACGAGAAGCCGAGAATAGGTAGTAGGTGATAAGTGGGTTGGTTCTACCCCCTATTAAGGGACTACTCCTCAGGGTTTTCTTTGAGTCGGCTGACGGGGGTTATTACTCCCCGCATTTCGAGAGATGTTATGAGGTTTTGCCGGTTCCGGAGCCTGTGAGGGGTGACGTTGATGCTTCAATGATTCAGAGATTTGCTTACTCGAATATTGCGAGTAGGTGCGGGGATCACCCGCTGAGTAAGTACATGCCTTACGACTACGTCTTGATAGGGGGGTCAAGCCATCACGTGAGCAAGATAGTGGCTCACTGGGACCCGAGATTCGATATAGGTGTTTACGCTGATTATTGGAGGACTATCGGTGGTAGAATACCTAGGGATTTTAAAGACTGTGACGACTGCCACATATTTTTTGCCGCAGGCCTCGCTAAGTACCCGCCAGGATTCTTTAACGAGAAGAAAGGCTTCACCGAGATTAGGAAGACTTTCCTTAAATCTGATAGGGGGATCTACGTCGTAGGCTATATGAAGGTAGATGAGGTAGTGGACTTAACGGAGATATCGGCGGAGCTGAGCTTGAGGAAAGCCAGGTATAGCTTGAGGGAGGTATGGGAGGAGGCTATAAAGAGGTACGGGAGTAAGGTAAGGGAGATACCGCATCTCTTAAGACCGGCTGATCTCCCCGTAATAGTGTTAAGCAACGAAGGCAACTACAGACTATTCAAAGAGCCATTACCATTAATAGAGTGGGTGGAGAACTACAAGCTATTAAGCGATATCTCCTACACTTTCGGTATCAAAACACCTGAAGACCGCATCAAATACAAGGTATACACGGAGGAAGAATTAAGGGATATCCTGAGAACCTTAGAAGAAGAGAGGCTCATCTAATAGTACATGAAGACATCGCACGTGAATGAAATTATATACCCGTTCCTAACTTACGATTTGAAGAAGTCTCGTGGTTCCGGAAGATATTATCTCGAGCATAGGATTCGTAGAGTCATATACTAAGCATAGAACAAGGATCATAATATTACACTTAAAGAAATTAACTTGAGGGTCCCCGCGACACAATAATCCAGGGCTCAAGTAGGAGCGGGGAGACGAGATGGTCTTGAACACTACGTCTCTGGCCCGAGGAGCGTGCAACCGAGCAATGGTTGACGAGAAGGTATCGCAGGCGAGATAATCCACGAAATGCTTAGGTACGCCTACCAACACGAAGTCTCCATCATAGCTCTTGAGAATCCAGGAGTGCTTGGATACCTGAAGTTAGTGTGGTTGAAGAGCGATGAGAGGAAGCGCGAAAACTAAAAGAGACGGTTTGCTTGTAAAGGTACTGATCTTATTACTGTAGAACTTAAAGAGCTTGAATACTAACATTATTGTGTGGGTGGTGTTTAGAGCTTGAGCATTAGGCTTTATGAAGAGTTTGTTGCGAGAGCAAGGTTAGTAGTTTTGATGTTTCTGAGGGTAGATATGATATAGCGTTGTTTCATCTTGAGCAAGCAGCTCAGCTAGCGGTGAAGGCATACCTCTTTAAGATCTTTGGAGATTTCCAAGGGTACACTCATTAAGGAATTTAATCGAGGTAAGTGATAGTAGCTGCTTGAAGAGATTAGCGAATGAGTTCTGGTATATCATTGATATTCTCGAGGATGCATACCTTGGTGCTAAGTACTTTGTTAGAAGGTATGGTGAGAGATAGTATAGAGAAGCTAGGAAATTTGTTGAGGAGGTGTTTAGATGCTTAGGTACCTAGATCACCTAAAATACTTAGAGAGGATCTGAAGAAGAATCTTAAGAAGTACCTAGATGTCATTAAAAGTATTGCTCAGAAGTATGGAGATAAGGCATATATCTTCGGCTCATATATAAAGGGTGAGTATATAGCTGCAAGCGATATTGATATCCTTGTTGAAGTTCCTAACAATGTCGATAGGCTTCAAGTTCTTCACGAGATTAGAAGACTAGTGCCAAACGCAAAGATAGAGATCCACGTACTGAATAAGAGTGACGCCGAGGAATTAAAGAAGATTATAAAAGTCTTCAAAGAGCTCTAAATTCTTTGGAAAAGCTCGGGGTGATTCTCAGCACCTTCAATAAGATACTTCATGCAGAAACCTAGGCTTTCTAAGGACAGGTTTGCAAGACCTGGAGAGTGTCTCTCAGCATCACAGTGCGAAATTCCTTGATAATCCGCATTTAAGTGCTTCTTCAAGTCGACGCGTGCAGTCGTGGGAATGGTTGTCCGTGCATGGTGTTTTGATTATTTCCGTTATTTAGTGATCATATGTGGGTTCGTCCCTTCCATCTAGCCCCACCTCCCTGCCTACGAGAATACCTACGCGCTCAGTCTGCGCTTTCCTCGGCGAAGAGGCGAGCTGCCTTATCACTAGGCTGAGCGACCATTCCTATCATAAAAATCTTCTCTCCTAATCTTAGACCTTCTATCAAATAACACAACTTATGCCCCCCGTATGTTGCTTACGGGAGGGGGGCGTAAGTTATAGACTTCATACCGGCAAAGATGGCTAATATGCTATCCTACTGCCTATCCATAGGAATACCGATAATGGTCTAACTAAACAGTGAAATTCCCATTTAGTGAATATGCTGAAACCCCCTTTGCCCCCAGCAATGTTAGAGACTAATGTGGTTATCTAGCCACTAAATTTCTGTATCTACGTACCTAAACCCTTTTCAGTTTCAAAGGTAGTTAGGTAGCAATTACTTGTTGAGGCTCTATCTAGACGTCGAGACATTTAGCTTACGAGAAGGCGCGTTCACAAACGAATGAAACGCATTACTATAGGATGTTGTAGAGAGCTCTCTTCCGTCGTTCCAATCCTACTAAAGCATAGTTCTCACATCATATCGCCACGATACGCTGCGCTACCATGCTACACTAAGACCAAGGTGTACCTCGGTTTCAGATCTCCACCCAATTTAAAAAGAAAGGTATTTTATAGCTGCCGCAGCAGAAACTCGAGGGCACGATGATTCAGGGCACTATCCTGCGCGAGTTTGAAACGGTTTTGCGGTTTTCTAGCCCCTGATTATGTGCTCTTCCTCATTAATTTCTCGTACGCACTTGGTATTGAGAATGTAGAGAAGAGCATTGCGATACGGCTGGAGTAGCTGTTCCGGAATTACTTGATGAGCAGATGGCGTGCTGCTACGTCGACTACTTAAAGAGGCCAGAGGAGATAGAGGTTAGCTACAGCCTCTACCTAGAAATAGCTACGTATTTGCCTAGATTGCAATTACGACACTGTCAAGTAATCTGCCCCAAATAAACTAATCTAACATTAGAGATTCCAGCAGTATAGTTGTTGATCTCCTAGTAATTTAATTGTGATGTACCTATCGTCACACTAAGCATTGTGTGTTACCTGAAGAAGACTATGTTATAACTCTTCATTGTTGTGAGAATATCTTTGAAGGCTTATATAAAGAGGTGTCCCAAAGTGAGAGGGTAGCGTTCTATAATATTAAGTAAAGGTAATGGTGTTTTATAGAATAAAAACAAAAAGTAAGTTAAATAGAGACAGGACACGGTGAGATGAGTTTAAGGGAAAGCAAATATATCTGAAGGTTGGATAATATATTATTTGGAGGTAGTTTATGCTTTTATATGGTGTTGTAGCACGGACACAAAAAAGCTTCGATGGTCTACCAGCACTAGCTGAGATAACCCATCATCAACTAGTAGTTGCGACAGCACTTGCCAGTAATAAGGTGTTGTTTTTTGCAGGACTTTTGCACGATATACTAAAGCCTTTGCTAAAATTCAAAAAGAGTACAGGAGGATGGCAGTGGCATCATCTAGATGGGCTGGAAGTAGATAATACAAAGGCAAATCTCGAGAAGATATTTAAGCAAGGTCTAAGTTCCATTCTCAGTGAGAATGACATAGAGTTACTCACACAACTGATACTCCAACATCATCAGAGAGATGCTGTAAGGTACAACCCTATCGCATTTGCTGAGAATGACAGGAGTGGTCTTGGAATAGCAATAATGGAGGCTACTCTCTTTCCGAAGAAGAACTTGGAGCATATGGGGCTTTATACATGTATTGAAGCAAAGGGTCTTATTCATCCATACCACTTCTTCGTGCTTACACTTATTTATCAAGGAATAAAATATTATCTCAATAAAGTCTACAGCGAAATATTCTCTTCACAAGGATTAACAAAGCTGATTGTGGAATACAACTTTGGAAGTGAAAAGTTGCCAGAAATACGATATGACAACGGGAATTCGGTCTTAACGATAAGATACTATATACCTTCCACACTATTCAAAGACTGGAAAGTATCACATGAATATGAAGGTGAAGCATCCTTCAACATCAAAGAAATAGAAGCAAAGAATATCAAAATTTATCATTCATGGAGTGATATCTTAACACTCTTAGTTCCTTCTCTTTCAATTAACGGTCTCGCTTATAAAGTACTATGCGTTATACCTCGCATTATTACGTATGGTGATAAAGGTATCATAATCGATGGTAATGCTATTTCATCGTTCGTGAACAGAGCTCGAAAAATTGTAGATAATGTTCTGGCTGAAATTCAAGAGCACGTAAGGTTAGATAGTAGCTACGATGAGGTCTTATTGAGATACGTTGAAGGTACAGAACAAGGTAATTTCAAGTGCATTTTCTGCGGAAAAAGAACTGATAGGGAAGTTAAACTTAGTCGTGGTAAACTACTTAGCGAAAGATTTACTGATTATCATAGAATACAAGCAGGCGTAAGTGTTTGTCCATTATGTCATGTAGGATTCTCATATGAAGAATTGTTAAGAAACCAGGGTCCAGCGTTCTATCTACCTTTGCCTTGCGAGATCAGCTCTATAGACATAGCTGATGATTTTAAGCAAAAGTATCTTACGTATGGGGCATGTCCAATAAATCCCAAAGAGGGTGTAGTACTATCGGTTTTAGGTCTTTCTACGATGCAATTAATGTCTAACGCTTGGTACATGTCATTACTTAAGGAGATCGATAGAAGGAGTCCATTACCTTCATGGATCAAGCCTTACACCTTACGTGCGCAGAAGGACGTAAATGAATTCTATGTAAAGTTTCTCATTAACCGGAAGATAGTTATCTATCCGCTTATAGTGAAGATTAGACCTAAAGCATTAATATCAAGCTATGGTGGCGAGAATAAGAAGTTTGTACTCAACACTGAAATTCTAGAAGGTCATACCTTATGGAGAGGTTCTGAACTAGACGTTACGGAGGAACATCTAGATGTGCTTGAAGCTCTCACAACTACACTTAAATATTCAGCATACAAAAAAGTATATGGGAAACTGGTGAGCTTATATGGTCTCCGAGAATAATCAGGATTTGGATTCTTTAGCAATAGAGTTCTTGAGGCTCATAAATGATATAATTCCGTGGAGGGATCTGCCAAATGAAGTAAAGCGGGATAAATGGAGAATTCTTGCAAAGCGCGTTATGGCTTCAAGTGGTGGTGATATCCAAGAGTTTCTTCACAACATTGTTAAATCTATAGCTGGGGACTCATTCTACGTGACTCGTGGTGAAGAAGGAAAGGAGGAACGTTGTCGTTTAGGTGAAAGGCTTGAAGAGTATCTCAAAGAAGTAAAAAAGAAAGTAAAAGATATAGGTAAGGAAGAGGAGCTCATAAATTACATAAAGTCGCGTGCTATCCCATTAGTTATAAGACTTTCAGCTGAGAAAGGTGAAACTTAAGGGGGTAAATAGCGATGTATATATTACTTCTTCAAGCGCGTGAACCTATAAGTTATGGTGAGGAGTCTGTAGGTATAAAGACCTTGATTAAGAGAGTGAATGTGCTGTTACCCGAAAAATGTGAAGTTATTCAGGTGCCGGTTACTCTCGGAAACGGTATAAGAGGGGTATTACGTGATGTCATAACATACACATTCCTAAATAAAGTAGTCGAAGCTTCTAAGGATAAAAATAGGAGTGTTGAGGTAGATGCTCGTCTCCTTTTGCTTATGCTTACCGGAGGCGTGCTTCGTAGGAGAGAAGAAGCTCCAATAACCGCAAAGGAAATAGATGCTCTTAGGAAAAAAGTTGAGTTACTTTTGCCGCTTAACCTTATGGGCTTTGCTATAGCTAATATTATGGTGCCTTCGAAGATAAAGGTCTCCGTGTTTTATCCAATATGTAGTGAAACTTATGATCTTGTTGAAGACTTAATTAATAAGATTAAGGATGAGCTTAAAATCAATATTGAGGAGTTTAGGAATATTCCATTAAAGAAACTTGTGTCAGAAATCCAAATGATGCATAAAGATGATGTGTCAAGGCTCGTAAGCACAATTCCACAGAGCATTAAGGTATTGAATATTGATAAAGTTGATACTATACGTGGAGTCCCTTCAGAAGAATCGGAGAGCGAGAGATCAGAGAAGGCTAGAAGAGAACGTGAAGAAGCTCGTATACAAGCATTATTTCAGCGCGAATACGTGTTACCTGGAACTTTGTTTATTGGATATGTAAGTGAGATTATACCGCTCACTGAGTATGAGAAGGAGTTGCTAAAACTCGCTATAGAAAGCATCAATGGTTTGGGTGGGGCTGTAGCTAGAGGATTTGGTGCATTCAGAATACTCTACAATGGTATTAAATGCGTCAGTGCAGAGAATAGCGACTCTAAGTTAAGAAGCTTTATCAAGGATAATCTCGATAACATACTAGATGTATTGAAATCTAATCCTGAAGAGTGGCTAGGCATAAAAACCAGTACAAATTCAAAACAATAGAGTTATTCTCGACCGGTGCCACGGTGATATATTGAAGCCTTTAGAGAGCGTGCTGAAGCCTTTGGAAGACTTGGTTATGATTTTACTAAAATTCAGATTTCCTCCACTTAACTTCGTTCAGGAAGCACCGAACCTACTGAACTACATTTACCTACATGCAGATTCCGTTCTGGTTTTCGCAGACATAATTCACGATTACAGCACTGATTGGAGGTTCAGCTACCTAGAGGCATCATTATACCGTAAGTTTACTAGAGAGGTTCCGATTTCAATAAATGTTTCAAGAGTTTTTGATACGCCATTAGCATCTATTCTCCTACCCGTACTAAATAATTCGGGAAATCAATCCTCAAGAAAATTAAAAGTGAATATTCCCGTGTCAAAACCATTGTCTCTAGTGATTGACATTGGTGGAACAAGTGCCTTGTTAAAAGGTTCTACAGACGAGAAAATTGAGGTTCGTCAAGAGAGGCTATGGTTGAGAAAAAGAGATGATATACCTGAACTAACGTATAATCTTCCTGAATTAAACGTAATTGAACTAAGAAGTGACATTAGTAATAAAAGTGGAGGATATCGTGCAATAGATATTACTCTCAAGATACCAGCTATATTTCTTAGTACAGAGTTCGTGTTTTTCACCTCCGTCAAAGACAGGTATGTGCTTGAACGAGAACTTGATACATTAGTTAGAACTGGCTTAGGAAAGAAACGTGATACGGGTTTTGGAGACCTCATTTCATGGAGCATCTATGACCTTCGTATTGAGTCGAAAAGCATCTCAATTCTGGACCCGATGGTGTTAGCTATCAAAGAAGGAGATTACATTAAGTTAGTTACGTTTCGAAATATTCCTACGTTAGTACTCGAACGTCTACGTGACATCAGTATACTCCCATTAAGACTCAGAGTAACCTCTTCTAGAAGAAAGCCACCATATTGGGTAAGAGAAGAACTTTGCATTATGCCATTCTCCGAGATATTAGTTAAAACATAAGTCTTCGTAATGATGTATTTTCAGCATATAGAATATCGTTATCGTACCTTATGTACTTTAGTTCTTTTAGTATATAATGGAGTTTCTTCGCGTTTGAATGGTTAATAATATAACATTTCTTGATGTGTTCCCGTGTGATTTTCCGAGCTTCTAGGTGTTGCCATTTCTTGAAGCGGTTGGGTACTATGCCCTCGCGAAGACCTAGCCCTCTTAGCATTTCATGTAGTAATATTAAGTAGAAGCAGTAGCAGAAGCCGGTCTTTATCTTACACACTATGAACCATGTGTTCAGCCAGCAAAGTAAATAACCTATTGCATCAGCTCCCAACAGGATATAAAGTAAAAGTAGAATGCTACCAAGACATCGTGTCGTTCAGCAAGTTCTTGGGCTCGTTTCCAGGCACGCCGTACCGGGTTTGTGAGTTTGGCGAAGTCTACCTTAACATCTTCGTCGAAGGTCTTTAAGTCTTACACAACCGCGCTCTTAGTGATAATGGATTGGTTGCTTTCTCCTCAGCATTCAGCGTATCGAGGATTTACTCACCTTAAGCTCCTCGGCAAGCTCGCGGATGCTCTTCACCCTGTCGTAGAGGAACCTGAGAACCTCCCACGCGTCCTCCTCGGAGGACACGCAAATGTTGCTGTGTCTCATTTTTATACCCGTGGTTTGGGACGGTAAGAGAAGTATAAAACCTATCGTGGAACCTATATGGTTAGCGCCGGGACAGGATTCGAACCCGTGCAGAGAATCCTCCACCGGCTTAGCAGACCAGGTTACACCCAAGTTTCAGATATTCTTCTCGATTTAGAACGAAAGTTTCTAGCATCTTAGCGTAGCATAAGCTTGAGGTGTTGTTTAGTAAGGAGAAACTAGACTTCATATTGGTAATGTTGTAATTCTGATAAAAGTTTATAACTTACGGGGGCGTAAGTTACTTACGGGGGTGTAAGTCGTGTTATTTGATAGGAGACCTAAAATTAGGGGGGAAGATTTTTATGATAGGAGAGAGGAACTTCAATTATTCTTTAAAGGTGTTGAAGCTGGTGAAGGCTTGATAATAGTTTATGGTGTTAGAAGAGCGGGGAAAACTAGTCTTGTTTACGTAGGTCTCTCAGAGCTTGATATACCTTTCATCCCTATTGATGTGAGGGGGTTTCTTGCAGACCCATCCTTTCTATCACCTCAAATTCTCTTAGGGGTTGTTTGGGAAGTTTTGAAGCGGTATGAAAGTTATCAGGGCAGGGTTAAAGAGTTTCTTAGTGATGTGTTAGAGTATGTGGAATCTCTAGACTTAGGAATGTTGAAGTTGAGGATTAGAGAGAAGAGAGGTGAGCTACCTACTAAGGTATTAGAGCATGCTAATAGATGGGCTAAGAAACGAAAAACACGGGTTGTCATAGTTCTTGATGAGGCGCAAGAACTCAGGGCTTATCCTCGATGGAGAGACTTGCTCGCGTGGTCAATAGACACCCTAGAAAATGTAACATTCGTGGTCACAGGCAGTGAGGTCGGTGTGCTAAGCGACTTCTTAAAGCTAAGCGACCCAAACTCACCTTTATTTGGTAGAGCAAGACTCGAGATAAAACTAAGTAAATTCTCTAGAGAGCAATCCATAGACTTTCTCAAGAAAGGCTTCAATGAAGCCGGAATAGCCGTTAAAGAAGAAGAAATCGAGGATACCGTAGATAAGCTCAACGGCATAGTTGGTTGGCTATCTCTATACGGATATTATAGAGTAACATACGGGTTAACCCATGTTGAAGCATTGAAGCATGTAGAAGAAGATGCGGCAAAGCTACTAGCTAGCGAACTAGAGAAAATAGTTAAATACTCTCCCAAAAGATATATAGCGATTCTACGGGCCATCTCACTAGGCTTAAAATCTTGGAGTGAAATAAAGCATTTCACTGAAGGCTCTACAGGGTATATACCGGATAACAGATTCAACTCACTACTTCAAAACTTAGTCAAATACAGCTTCATAGAAAAAACTGAAAATGGAGAGTATAAGCCAATAGAAACTCTCCTACCTAAAGCAGTAGAAATACTACGCAAAAAATACGGAACATAGAATTTATTGTTTCAGCAAGCATGGAATCACTCTTTTCTGCTACAGGATATTCAAAGCTCTTATCTTCGAGTGCCCAGTCCTTTACAGACCCAGAGACACGCACGACGAGACAGGAAACAACTTGAGTTAGAGACAACTAAGAGTAAAGCAATGATTGAGGAGGCTACGCGGTAGTTCTCTAGAAAATCTTCAAATCTACCCCCTTCCATAGCTCCCCAATTCTAAGAATTAGGTGAGCCTCAAGTAATTTGAGTGGCTACAGTAGTACTCTCCAACGTACTCCTGCGCGATTTTAATGAGCTTCCTAACGCTGTCACCCTTCTAAGTGGTTGATACGGAGATGGGGGTGATTACTACTTTTGTAGGGAGAGTGCATATGTTGGAAACATTAAGGCTATTTACGCTGTCTACGAGGAGTTCAGGAAGAGAGGGATAGCGCCGGGGGCGGGATTTGAACCCGCGCGGGGATTCCCCCACCGGCTTAGCAGGCCGGCGCCCTACCAGGCTAGGCGACCCCGGCTCTATTATTTCTTTTTATTCGAGGGTTAAAAGTGTTTTGTGTTTATTATTTGCTTATGTTTTAGTGTGTTGCGTTCTGCTTTGATTTTTATTGCTTTTTGCGGGCATAGTGGTTCGCATGCTTTGCAGTATATGCATTTCTCTGCGTCGTATGTGAGCTTGCCTCCCTCTATTTTGTAGACTCTTGTTGGGCAGTATTTCACGCATTCCCCGCATAAGTTGCACGCGGATCCTATCACTATCCTTACTTTCAATCCTCACTACCTGATAGTAGCTTCTTGAGCTTCTCAGCTTCTTTCAGCCTTTCTTGCAGTACCGCGGCTAGTTTTTGCGGGTCTACTGCCGCCACACCCTTATCACTTATCACGTACGGTACCCACACGGGGTTTGTGGGCACCCCCCTCATCTTCCTGACTAAGAGTTCTTTAACGGGTACTCCGTACTCCATGAGTGACGGGTTGATCCTAGCTTCTATAACCCCGTCAACCAAGTATTCCAGGTAGTTAACTATTTCCTGGAAGGTCTCCGTGGTAGTGTGTATTGTTGCGATGACTATGTTCCCTAAACCCTTACCTACGACAGCTCTGAAACTCTTTATGAAGTCTAGGAATTGAGAGACCTCGAACTTCAGTATTAACTCGTTTAGTGAGTCTATTAAGACCATCGTGGAACCTCTGGTAGGGCTTGAAGCGTCGCTCACGGCGTAAACCAGGGAATTAAGATCCTTAACCTCCAACTCCCTGACAACCCCGCTGACGGCCTTCTTAAAGGGCCCTAACCTAAAACTAAAGCAATCAATTATCTTGAACCTGCCCTCACTCACGTACCTACTAACATCCCACCCGAAGTAATTGTAGAGCGCGAGCAGAGCGTCAGGGGAGTCGTCGAAAGCTACGTAAACCACCGCGTTCTTAGGCTCCCTCAGGAAATTCCACGAGAGATTAGCTAACATGACAGACTTACCGACACCTCCAGGACCTAAGAGCAGCGTTAACGACCCGTAAGGTATTCCGGAAGGTAACGCGATACTCAAAGGATCTATCCCGGTCGAGAAGGTCTTACTCACCGAACACACCGTTTACAATACCTAAGACAAACTATTAAAACTTAACTCACACACATACATAGGTGGAGTAATTGATTAAGGCCGTTAAGCTGGAGGAGGGAAGCATACTACCCAACGCTGTGGAGGAGACAATACTTAAGGAAGGGCTTAAGGGAGGCTTCATAATCGGGATAGGAGGGCTTAAGAAAGCCGAGATAGGCTACTTCAACCCAGTAACCTCAACATACGTAACAGAATTCATAGACTCCGGCGAGGAAGGAATGATCGAGATAGTCTCACTAGTAGGTAATTACTTACTGAGGAGCGACGGCACGGTCTTCACCCACATCCACGTAACGCTGAGTCGTAGAGACATAGGCGTTAAGGGAGGGCATCTAATCAAAGGGGTTGCGAGACCGCACGTAGAGTTATTCCTAGTTGAGGTGGGTGAGGAACTTAAGAAAGTGTTTAGGCATAGGGACGTGCGTTGAGCGTTAAGAGAGTGTGTGTCGTCGGCGGCGGGCTGGCGGGGCTCACTACCGCATACCACCTCCTAAGGAGCGGGGAGGATCTGAGGATATCGGTGCTCGAGTCTAGCAGCAGGGTCGGGGGACTACTCAAGAGCGAGTTCATTGATAAGTACTTATTCGACGTCGGCGGCTCCCACATAATGTTCAGCAAGAACTCCGAGAAACTCAACGAGATGCTCTCCCTCCTCAGAGGCAATTACGTGAGGCACTACAGGAATAGTAAGGTGTATTATAGAGGAACCTACGTTAAGTACCCGTTCGAGAACGGCTTACACGACCTACCACCAGAAGAAAGATTTGAGTGTGTTTGGGGAGTTGTCGAGGCCTACATCAAGAGAATCAAGAATGAGTTGAGTGAGCCGAGAAACTTCCTCGAGTGGCTACCCTACGTGTTCGGTGACGGCATAGCTAGCAAGTACTTAATACCATATAACGAGAAGATATGGAAGACGAACCTAAGCGAGATAACTCTCGAGTGGGTTGAGGGCAGGGTACCCACACCGCCAATCAAAGAGATATTGATGAGCGCTGTCGGACTCAACGTCGAGGGCTACCCACACCAACTAATCTTTTATTACCCGTCCTCAGGAGGCATTGAAGCGCTCGTAAACGGGCTACTCAACGAGCTACTAGGTAGTAAGAGAGTTGAGATACACACCAATCAAGTAGTTGAGGGGGTGAGGGCGTCGGGTAGGGGAGGACTCACAGTAGAAACTAAGGACTCGTGTTTTGAGTGTGAGGCAGTGGTTTACACAGCCCCCCTAAAAAGATCGAGCGACGTGTTCAAGGAGGTTTTAGGTGGGTTGAGTAGAGAGTTAGAGAAGCTTAGGTCCGTACCGATAGCTGTCGTAGGTTTAGGGGTTAGGGGTGAGGCAAGACCCTACCACTGGATATACCTACCGGACAAGAAGTACCTACCACACAGGGTAGCGATACTGAGTAATTTCTCAAGAAATAACGCGCCGGAAGGCGGGGTCTCCATAATAGCTGAGATATCGTTCAGGAACGAGGACGAGTTAAGATCCGTGCCTGACAGCGAATTAGTTAGGAAGTCTTACGAAGACTTACTAGAGATAGGTTTGGTGAAGAACCCTGAACTCGAGGTGAGCGGGGTGTGGCGCTGGAGGGACGCTTACATAATATACGACAAGAACAGGTCGGAGATAGTTAGGAGGGTGGGTGACGAGTTAAGGAGGTTAGGGATCTTCATAAACGGGAGATTCGGTACTTGGGAGTACCTGAACATGGACGCTGTTTACGTAAAATCAGAAAAAATCGCTGAGGAGGTAGTGAGGTATGTTCGGTCCAGGCCATGAGTTATCCTAGCTTATCGTTATCAGAGAGTAGGGGTTCTCAACATACTCCCTGATCTTCTTCAAGAAGACCGCGGCTTGAGCCCCGTCAGTCACCCTATGATCGAACGTGAGGCTTAAAACAAGGTATTTCCTCGTGGCGATCCCTTTAGGAGGTTCGGCAACCACCTTCTCGTATATCCTCCCAACACCTAATATAGCTACGTGACCTGGATAAATTACCGGCGTAAATACGTCGACGTCGTACATCCCAAGATTAGAGATCGCTATAGTTGAGCCAGTCACTTCTTCCAGGCTTAACGTGCCTTCCCGAGCTTTCCTAGCTAGTTCCTCCAGCTCTGCAGATATCTGGGTTACTGACTTATTATCAGCGTTCTTTATGACTGGGACGATCAACCCTCCTTCAAGAGCTACGGCCACCCCCACGTTGATGTCTTTATAAATCCTTAGCTTGTTTTCTTCTAAGCTTGCGTTAAACTCCCTATGCTCCCTCAGAGCGTTAGCCAAAGCTTTCACGAGGAAAGCAGTTATAGACGGTCTCTTGTCTTTAGGTAATGAGTTCCTCAACTCCTCCAGCTTATCCACGTTGACCTCCATAGTTATGGTCGTTAAAACCATCTCCCTAGCTGATTTAAGGAGGTTCTCAGCTATCCTGAGCCTCATAGGACTTAAAGGCCTCTCCTCAAGCACTGCGAGACCTGCCTCAACAACCTTAGGTGGGGCGGTCTTAACCTTCTCTACGTAAGCTTTAACGTCTTCCTGAGATATTATTTCCTTGCCTGGGAAGTGCCTCCACACATCATCTAAGCTAACCCCTAATTCCTCAGCCAGTTTCCTTGCTGCCGGGGTTGCCCTCACCTTACCCGCCGGCTTGACCTGAGCGACTTCAGGAACCCGGACCCCCTCGATTTTCTCCTCGACTACTGCCGGGGCTGGGGCCACAGGACCTCCTGAGATAATCTTCCTCAACTCTTCCTCGTTCTCAGCTATCAGAGCTATTACCTCGTTTACCTTAGCCTTACTACCCTCCTCGTAGAGTATCTTAGCTAAGAAACCTGAAGCCGGCGCTTTAACGTCACCAACCAATTTCTCAGTCTCTATAGTCGCTATGATTTCATCAACCTCAACACGGTCACCCACCTTCTTCAACCACTCAACTATCCTGCCCTCAACCATCGTCAGACCTAGCTTAGGCATCTTTACCTCGATAACCATATAAACCTACCTCCTGAAGAGTGTGAGAACAGACCTCACTATCTTTTCTTTACTAGGCAGGATCTCCTTCTCAAGCGGTGGGCTGAAGGGTATCGGCACGTGACCCGTGTTTATTCTCACGGGTCTGGAATCTAAGTAGCCGAAAGCCTCCTCCTCAACAGTCGCTATGACTTCAGATGAGATACCGCAGGGTCCCCACCCCTCGTCAACCACCACCAACTTCATGGTCTTCTCAACAGACTCTCTCAATGTCTTACGGTCTAGCGGGTAGAGTGTTCTTAAGTCGATTACTTCAGCGTCGATACCGTACCTCTCCTTAAGTTCCTTAGCCGCCTCCAAGGATTCATGCAGCATGTAAGAATACGTAACTATAGTCACGTCATTCCCCTCCTTCTTAACACTTGCTTTACCGAGCGGTATCACGTACTCCTCCTCCGGTACCGGCCCGCTCATCCTGTAGAGCTTCTTATGCTCTAAGAATACGACCGGGTTTCCGTCACGTATTGATGCTAGGAAGAGTCCTTTAGCGTCGTAGGGGGTTGCCGGAGCAACCACCTTTAAGCCAGGGTGGTTGACAAACATTGACGCGTTCGTTGACGAGTGTTGAGCCGCGGCCGAGATCCCGGCGCCTATCGCCGCACGCACTAGAATAGGTATCCTGAACTGACCCCCGCTCATGTACCTCAGCTTCGCCGCGTGATTGAATATGGCGTTCATCGCTAAGTAGAGAAAGTCAGCGAAACGATGCTCTACAACCACCCTAAGCCCGGCCATCGCAGCACCCACAGCCATTAAAGTGAAGCCGTCTTCCGAGATAGGCGTGTCTATGACGCGCACGTCAGCACCGTACTTAGCTGCTAGACCCTTAGTAACCCCCCACACACCAGCAGCCACTACGTCTTCGCCTAAAACTATCACGTCATCATAACGCGACATCTCGTAATCTAGTGCCTCCCTAACAGCCTCCACGTACGTTATTACTCTACTCCCTGGCGGGGGCTCCTTATACGTTAGCTTACTTTCGCTGTAGGTATATTCCAGCACTGTATCGGGTTTGGGGTATGGGCTGTTTCGAGCAAACTCCACGGCCTCAAGAACTTCTTTCTCTACCTTAGACCTTATCTCGCTATCCATCGCTTCGTTCAGGAACCCATTACTGATCAAGTAATTACGGAACTTCACTATCGGGTCTCTCTCCCTTAAGAACTCATCAACCTCATCCTTAGGTCTATAGTGCTGTGGATCGCCCTCGAAATGCCCCCTCACCCTGAGAGTGAGGGCTTCAAGTAATGCAGGCCCCCTACCGCCCCTTATCTCTTTAACGAGTTTCTCGGCAGTCTCATAGACTTCTAGAACGTTAGTCCCGTCTACCGTGACACCCTCGATATTATAGGCTGAAGCTCTCTTAGAAACTCTATCCACGGATAAAGACTTCTTGACAGGCACGGTCGCCGCGTACATGTTATTCTCACACACGAATAATACCGGAAGCTTCCATATCGAAGCCATATTAAGTGTTTCGTGGAAGACCCCTGTATTAGACGCGCCATCACCGAAGAAAGCAGCTACCACGTTGTCTTTACCCCTATACTTCACAGCTAGAGCAACTCCGGCAGCCAACCCTATCCCGCTACCGACTATCCCGTTAGCTCCCATAACCCCTATACCCACGTCTACAGCGTGCATAGAGCCTCCCCTACCCTTATTAAGTCCTGTCTCCTTCCCGTACAGCTCGGCCATCAACTTCTTCAAGTCAACCCCCTTAGCTATCAGGTGTCCGTGACCTCTGTGCGTGCTGGTGATGTAGTCGTCTCTTCTCAGCGCGTGAATAACCCCGGTAGCGATAGCTTCCTCACCTATGTATAAGTGAACGAAGCCGGGAATCTCACCACCATAAAACAGCTTAGCTACCGTCTCCTCAAACCTCCTGATTCTCAGCATGGTTTCGTAAAGACTTAATAACTTGCCTTGATCTAAACCCTCCACGTAACACACCGAGAAGTATGCAATACCGCACGTAAAAGATTTAAAGTCTTAAAAGACATATATTGCGGCCGATCATATGAGGAAAATATATGATTTAACAGCACCCATCTGCCTAGAGAACGATGAGGTCAGGATACCTAAACCTAAATCAGCTGAAATAAGCTTAGAACTCATAGGGCATGACCTACTCTTAAGTGGTACGAAGCTCTTCAAATACTTAAGTAACAGCATTAAGTTCGAGGTACACCTAGGTACGCACATAGACTTACCGACAACGTTCGCTTACCAGTCAGTAGATCCTTTCAAAATACCGGTAGATTTCTTTATTAGAGAAGCGCACGTGATTCACGTGGAGAGAGACTACTCGAAGAAATCCCTAACACTTGATGAGGTTAAGGATAAGATAGATCTTAAGGAATTCACGGAATTACCTAGGGAGAGGAGACCCGCCCTACTATTCAAGACAGGAATGTCGAGATATTGGTGCTACGATAATCAGAAATACATGAATTTCCCGGGCTTATCGAAGAGTTTGATAGAGTTCATAGCGTACGAGCTTGAGCCGCCGTTCATAGGTATTGACGCGATATCTATAGATAGAACCATAGAACACCGCTCACTCAGTCTATACACAAACATAGACGAGGAATTCATAAACCTTCTGAGAATGCAGGAATACACGGCCCTACTAGGTCATGACATACTGCTGAGGAAGAACATCTACATATTAGAGAATCTAGACATGAGGGAAATACCCTCAGACGTTAGTAGAGGACTCTTAATAGCACTCCCGCTATTTAGGTTTACGTCACTCACGGAGAAATCCGTGATGATCACGGCACTCCCATGCAGAGCTATTTTCATACCTGAACCTAAGGATAGCTTTAACGAAATCATTAAGAAGCTAAGAACTTTAGAGAAGGAACTCTCAGGAATTATTGAGTAGGAGGTGCTCTCAATGACTAACTTAAAGCTAGTTAGTAAGCAAAGTAAGCGCTTATTCACCTACTTTAAAGCGTTAGGTAACCCGATCAGGTTCTTGATAATCTACGAGATGCTGGACGGCAGACCCTACACGAAAAACGAGATAGTGGATTATGTGAGTGTCTTAACCGAAGTCCCTAAAACCACGGTGGATAGGCATTTCAGGACATTACTAAAGTACGGAATAGTGAGAACCGCCGGTAAGTCTGCCAGAGATGGTGAGAAAGGTAGGAAACCACTACTATACGTGCTCTCAGTAGATTCTCTAGCTTTCTACGCGAATCTCTTCACATACTTACTCGAAGGAGTTACCGACAAACGCGCGAAGCTGATTGAGAAAAGCTTAGATGACGTCAAAGCCCTCCTGAACATTGTTGATGACGTTAAGTTGAAGCTCTACCTAGCTAGTCATGACGTAGGTGACGAAATAATCTCTAACCTATCTAAAGCCCTTGATTCATGCGTCCCTATATTCTCCCTACTTAGAGAAGCCGTAAGACCGAGAACCTTCGTAGCAGATTGCGAGAACGCGCTAGAACTACTTAACAAGATCTCCGCGAATCAAGTAATACTAAGGAAAATCTCCACTGATAAGATGAGGGAGTTGCTGTACGTTGCACACATAGAGTCAAACACCCCTCCCGAAAAACTAGGCCCCCTACTAGGGATCGTGTATGAGGCTAAACTAGCAGAACACCACGATTTATGGGATATGGTGGGGACCGCACACCACAACGACCCGGCCACCATCTTGAAGACGTTGACAGACAATGTTAAGTGTACGGAAGCGGAAGCCTCGTACGTGATTAGCTTAGCCAACAACATAATCAGGTATCTCTCAAGCAGCATCACAAACCAAGATCTAATCCGCTTGATACTGACTCTCTAGCATCATTTGTCCATAGATGCTCGTTTTCGTTGTTTTATATTTTACTCATCGCGTCCAGAAGCTTTCCCCTCGCCCGCCGTTCATCGGCGGCACGGCCGCTTCCGGGACGAGTTCACAGAGCGTCGGGGTGAACGGCACGCACCCCTCTGAAGACGCCCCACCTAGTCGGGTATCGTCTTCCCCACCCACGCCAACAACGAAAACCAAGCTTGTAAACACGATCTCCAACTATTAACTACAAAAACAACAGCCCTAACGTTAAATGGTTGTGAAAAGCTGTGAGAGGTTACTGAAGAATCTTATTCAAGACCTCTAGAATATCCTCGATAGTTACGCCACTGAATTCCAGCTCTTTCTTCCTTAGCAACTCAGCGACCGCCGTTACTACCGCGTCTTTCCTTAATTTCATGTTAGAGAGTTCTTGAAGGAGTTCCTCGAATTTTTCCGCCGGGTCTACGAAGAAGTCTCCTGAAATCATGACTTTCTCTACTAAGTCGCCACGGATTTTGACGCACGCCTTAACTATCTTCCCTCCAGCACGTTTCTTCTCATCACATAAGATTAACACATCACTCAAGACTTAACACCTCAATAAATCTCTCTTGATGTTTTGAGGGTCTTGCAATCGCTTTCAACGCTTCATATTCCTCATCGCTGATGAGGTCTCTCACCTCATCAACGTACTTAAGATTCCACTCGAGCGTGGCGTACTTCCCTTTATACATGTTGAGCGCTTTCCTTAACTCGGTTTTGTCGGGTGCGCCCCACTCAACCTCAAGACCTAACCTCCTGCTCAGGGCTTCTGAGATAGCCTTATAAAGCTCTTCAGGGCTCACGGTCCTCCCAAGCACCTCGTTGACTGTGGTGACTCTCTTAACCCTGCTTTGAGTAAACTTCTTGTCGGAGAGCTTCTCCCTAGAGATTTTAAGAACCCTCCAAAGAATGGATATGTCGCTCGAGACTAACATAGCTCCGTGAACGAATACCCTGTCATGCGTTCTGCACGCGGCCATACCGGAAATTTTCAGCCCGTCAACCTCTATGTCGTTTAATGGGCGGTAGTAAGCTTTACTAACCCCTAAGCTACCTAAAGCCTCCACAACAGCTGAGGCGACGACGCTAAATGATTCCTCAATGCTGAGTTTATGATTCGGTAACGTTAACGCGTAATTCACGTTACCTAAGTCGTGGTAAACGGCGCCACCGCCAGTGAACCTCCTTACCAGCTTGATACCGAGGTCCCTAGCCTCAAGAGAGTTTATTTCTAGAGGAGGTGACTGAAACCTCCCTATAACCACCACCTTATCATTACGCCAGAAACGAAGTGTGGGTAGTTTAGACTCAAGATAAAGAACTTCCTCGAAAGCTAAATTAAAGAACTGATTCTCAGGCCACTCAGCAACAAGCACTCTTAAAATACCTGAACCGCTCACGAAACCCCCATCTAATCTTGAGGATTTCATTTTAAGGATTTCAGTACGTGATAGACTTAAAATATTTTGATTGCTGGATCCTGACGAGGAATACCTATTTTAAGTTATTATCTTTAAAACGTCTAATATTATGGAGTGGGTATGAGGTTAAGGTTCTACCTTATTGACGTGAGTTACGAGGTCGAGAATAACATACCCGTGATAATGCTCTGGGGTCTTAACGAGAATTCCGAGCCTATACTCATCAAAGACTCTTCCTTCAGACCGTACTTCTACGCGGTCTTAAGGGAAGGCGTCGATGTGGAGAGTGTTGTGAGGAGGGTTAAAGCTTTAAGCAAGCCTAGATCCCCTATAATAGATGTGAGCGAGGTTGTCAGGAAGTATTACGGCAGGCCTGTCAAGGCCCTCAAAATAACTACAGTAATTCCTGAAGCAGTGCGTGAGTATAGGGAGGAAGTCGCTAAGATAGAGGGGATCACGGAGTTTCTCGAGGCTGATATCAGGTTTTCCATGCGTTACATACTAGATAAGGACGTCCCACCATGTAGTTGGTATGAAGCCGAGGTTGAGGAAATACCATCGGGTAGTTACAGGGTGAGGAACGCTTACGTCTTGAGAGGGGAGCTGCGGAAGCTAGATGAGTCTAAGCCTCCTAGACTTAAGGTACTCGCGTTCGACATAGAGGTCTACAGCCCTCTAGGCTCCCTAATGCCGGAGAGGAACCCGGTGATAATCATAGCCGTAGCTAATGACGAGGGCGAGGTTAAGGTAATGACTAAGGAAGACGGGGGTAGTGACGCGTCGTTGATTGAAGAATTCGTTAAGTACGTTAACGAGTACGACCCGGACGTGATAGTAGGGTATAACTCCAACATGTTTGACTGGCAGTACCTCCTCCAGAGGTCTCAGATACTTAAGGTAAGGCTAGACGTCGGGAGGGTTAAGGGAGGGATCCCGCGTCAATCAGCTTACGGCCACATATCGGTTCCGGGAAGGCTACACGTAGACTTATACAACTTCGCTGAGGAGATACCTGAAGTCAAGATAAAGTCTCTTGACGAGGTCGCCGACTATCTAGGGGTGATGAAGAAGTCTGAGAGGGTTTTAATACCGTGGTATGAGATACCTAGGTACTGGGATAACAAAGAATTAAGGGATGTCTTGATTAAGTACGCGAGAGACGACGTCGTCTCAACACTGCTACTAGCTAAGGAATTCCTCCCGTTCGCGATCCAACTATCTAACCTGACCGGACTCCCCCTAGATCAGGTCGGGGCTGCTTCCGTAGGTTACAGGCTTGAGTGGTACTTAATGCGTGAGGCAGTTAAGTACGGGGAACTCATACCTAACAGGGTTGAGAGACCTTACGAGCCTTATAAAGGCGCGATAGTGCTTGAGCCTGTTAAGGGGGTTCATGAAGGGGTGGTGGTGCTGGACTTCACGTCCATGTACCCAAACCTAATGATTAAGTATAACGTGAGTCCGGACACCTTCGTCACGGGGGAATGCGATGAGACTCAGTGCTACCTAATCGAGGAGCTAGGTTATAAGTTTCTTAAGGAGCCGCCAGGTTTCTACAAGAACGTCCTCACAACACTACTTAAGCTAAGGAGTGAGATAAGGTCCTTAATGAAGAAGCTAGATCCTGAAAGCCCTGAGTATAGGGTCCTAGACGAGAGGCAGAGAGCTCTTAAGATCCTCGCTAACGCTTCCTACGGGTACATGGGCTGGGTTGGGGCTAGATGGTATTTTAAGGAGGGTGCTGAGAGCATAACAGCCTTAGGGAGGAAAACAATATCTAGAGCTATCGACTTGGCTAGGAAGATGGGCTTAAGAGTAGTGTACGGCGACACGGACTCCCTATTCGTTAGTTACGTGAAAGACTTAGTGAACGAGTTCATTAATAAAGTATACGATGAGTTAGGTCTTGAGATTAAGGTGGATAAGATATATAAGAGAGTGTTCTTCACGGAAGCTAAGAAGAGGTATGTAGGGTTAACGGAGGACGGCAAGATAGACATAGTGGGTTTTGAAGCCGTGAGGGGTGACTGGACCGACATAGCTAAGGACGTTCAAGAAGAGGTAGCTAAGATCGTCTTAACTACCAAGAACGTTAACGAAGCGGTAAACTATGTCAGGAAGGTGATAGAGGAACTGAGAGCTAACAAGATAAGCTTAGAGAAATTGATTATATGGAAGACCCTCACCAAGAAAGCCGAGGAGTATGAGGTGGAGGCACCGCACGTTGCCGCAGCTAAGAGGCTGGAGAAGCTGGGGGTAAAGGTGGATGTGGGTAATAAGATTGGTTACGTGATAGTTAAGGGGTCGGGTAGCGTGTCTTCCAGAGCGAGACCCTACATAGAAGCCAAACCTCAAGATATTGACGTTGAGTACTACGTGGCCCACCAGGTAATACCTGCAGCACTAAGAATACTGTCATATTTTGGCGTCACGGAGAAGCAATTAACAGCTCCTAGAGGAAAAACGCTCGCGGATTTCCTTGGTAAGAGGTAGCGTCCTTACTGGAGGAGCTCGTCGAAAGTTAAGATAATTAGGTCTGCAGGCTTCTTCGTTATAGTCGCTACCCTGAAACACAGTATGAACTTTATGTTTTTGACTGCGGCCGCGTCAATAAGTCTGGGCGTGGCTATGCCGTCCATAACCACCGCGTAAACAGGCTTCTCAGTGCCTAATATGTAGTCAACCAAGTCTTTCACAGGTATTCTGTCCAGCTCGTTCCAGTTCTCGTCGTACACGATGGCCTCTAACGTGCCCTTCAAGCTGTTTATCGCTTCGAGAACTTTATTAGGTATCATGTAGGTCTCCAAGACCTCAACAGTCTTAGGAACGGCCTCGGTTTCAGGGACTTGAATACTGGTCGCCTCAACAGCTTCCGTCTCAGCAGCCGCTGTTTTGGCTTGCACTGCCTCAGCCGTTAACGACTGCAGGAATGTCTGTAACGGTACCATGTTCTTTAAGGCTTTCTGGATTTCCTTACCCGTGAGTTCCTCAACCTCACGCCCGCTAGGTGCTCTAGCCACCGCGTCCACCCTGATCGCGTTAGCTAAGTTCTTAGCTATCATAGCGCCTACGCGATCCCCGTCAACAAACACTATGACCTTCTTCTTGTTTTTAGCTAGGTCTACGAGACTCTTCGGTACCTCACCCTTAGCCCCCTCAATAGCTATCACGTTTTTATAACCGTATTTGAGAAGGTTTATTACGTCCGCTCTACCCTCAACTATTATGAGGGTGTCCGAAGTCTCTACTTCAGGCCCTGCTGGCAGTTTCTCAGGTCCGTACTCAATGATCTCACCTATTTTCACTGCCTCACTAACCTCTGCTAGAACCTCCTTGATGTCTATAGCCCTTTCCTGCATTATGTCTCTCAATATTTCCTTAGCTCTCTCCACTATCTTCTTAAGCTTTTCCTGCCTTAAGTCAACTATCTCCACCACCTTAATCTTAGTTGCGTAAGGACCCACCCTATCAACAGTCTCTATTAAGGCAGCTATCAAAGCTGTCTCAACCTTATCCAGGTTTGAAGGTATTATTACCTCCCCGACGGTCTTGCCGTTAGATTGCTTGACCTCGACAGTTATCCTGCCTATCCTCCCCTTATCTTGGAGCTCCCTCAAATCATACTCAGGGCTGAACAAACCCTCCGTCTGACCGAAGATAGCGCCAATGATGTCGGGCTTCTCCACAGCCCCCGCAACCTCTATCCTCGCCCTAATTACGTATTTCACTACAGCACCACCTAACTTAAGCATCACTAATATAAACTAGTTTAAACCGATAATAAGCGTGTTTAGCGAGCTGAGCTCCAGCGAATTACCGCCTTGAGGGTTTTCATGCACTGTATTTAATAAATTGAGTAAAGAATTCTTTAAGGGATTTGAGTAGGGTGCTTTAAGTGAGTGAGGAATTCTTAGATGAGAGAGCGAGAACCCATGTAGTGAGTTTCTGCAGGGAGAGATGCTCGGAGTACTCCTTCAAGACTAGAGAGGAATTCAGGGAGTGCGTTGACTCATGCGTTAAAGAAATCCTTAGCAAGAGAAAACCCTCCTGAAAGCGGTAAGAGGTAGTTAGATCGCTGCGTGCTACTCAAAGAAGCCGCCCTTACATCGTGCTCGGGGAGCGCTGCTTTCAGCTTTCACGGCGTTAATATTTAATAAGGTTCATACACACAACAATTAGTGAGTGGTTTGAGCCCGCTACAGTGTGAGGTAGCCGCGAAGGAGTTGATGCCCGCGCTTAGGGCAGCTCTAGCCATAACTATGGTGAGGGAATATGGGTTAAGCGTTTATAGAACAGCGAAGTTACTCAACATAGCCCCGGCCGCGGTCTCTAACTACTTAGCTGAGAGGAGATCTAACAAGAAGTTAGTCAGGAAGCTCCTGGAGGATAAGGAGTACGCGGCATACGTGAAGGAGTATTCGATTAAGATAATCAGGAATGAGGTCAAGGTTGATGAGGTAATGTGCTTTTTCTGTAAACTCCTTTATGGGTAGGGGATTAAGGTTTTAAGCAGGGACTTCATCGACTGCGTCAGACATGGTTCTATTTTAAACCACTTAGCTATATCTTAATAAGGGGGTGTTGCGTGAAGGCGGCGATCATAGCTGGCGGATTAGCTAAGAGGTTAAGACCCTTAACAGAGGAGATCCCTAAATCCCTTGTTGAGGTTGCCGGGAAACCCATTATTGAGTGGCAGCTTGAGTGGCTTAAGGCTAACAACATAAACACTGTGGTTATCTTAGCTGGTTACAGGTATGAGAAACTCATCGAGTTCCTCGGATCCGGCAGGAAATTCGGTGTTAGCGTAACGTACGTCGTGGAAGACACGCCTCTAGGTACTGGGGGCGCGATCAAGAACGCCGAACCATACCTAAGCAATGAGGTATTCGTTGCTTTAAACGGGGACGTACTAACGGATATCCCAATAATCAAGTTAGTTAAGGTTTTAGAAGAACGTCATAGTGCGGTAGCCTCGATAGCTCTAGTTCCTCTGAGGTCGCCTTACGGTGTGGTGAGGATATCTGGTGATGGGAGGATCGAGAGCTTCGTGGAGAAACCGAGCATAGAGGATTACTTAATAAACGCTGGGGTATACGTTATGAGGAGCGAGATTTTCAGGTACTTGCCTGACGTAGGTGATATAGAGAAAACAGCGTTTCCTCAGCTAGCTAGGGAGGGCAGGCTTTACGGGATCAAGTTCGTGAATAATTACTGGAGATCGATCGATACAGTGAAGGATGTGGAGGAGGTAACTAACGACATAAAATCCGGGAGACTCAAGTTTTAAGGGACGTGATGGCGGGGTGAAAGCCTTGGATGAGGAGCCGCACCTACTCCTGGAAGTGCTTGAGTTAAGCGACGTTAACTCCCTCCTTCAAGTTATCGAGAAGCATAAGGACTTGGACGGGGTTTACTTAGGCGGGTACGTTGAGGAGGTTGATGAGAGATTCATGAAACTGATTTCAGGTCTTTCTGCCTTGAGGACTCAAGCAAGCATGGTTTTCAAAGTCAAGGATAGAGATGTTTTAGAAGGGTTAGATCGTGTGGCTGAGAAAATAACTAACGTTGAGTTCGTAGCTGTCTTAAGCGATCTCAGCATCTTAGGGTCTGTTAAGCTTAAGAAGCTGAGCGTGGGTTTTGAGGTCCTTAACCCATACCCTAACATCAGCAAGCTCCGAGAGCTAGGTGTGAAGTACTTGGTGATCCCCATGGCTTTACTGAGGAGTAGAATAGCTAAGGAAGCTGAAGCGAGGAACGTTAGGATAATAACAACGAACGTTAACTCCCCTGAAAACTACATAAAATCAAGGAGCTTCAAAGTCTACGCGGTAGTCTCGGAGAAGCCTTCTGTAAAGAGGGAAGCCGAGAGTCTAGGGATTTAATAGGTTAAACCACGAGCACTCATAAAGAGATATTGCGGTTCAGATACCCACGAAGATCTTCATCTTCTCGGCGGGCATGACTTTCATCATTCAATTATATCTTTTAACGAGTAATTATAAGTTGTTATCACTGCTCGCCGAAGATCACGTGCTTGATTAACCCCTGACCAGCGGTGCTACCAGCAGTAAGCTAACGAAAACCTCTATCAGGGCTGCTAGTATGAGTATTAAGATTATTATAGGTATCTTACGTATTACGTCCTTAAACGTTTCCCTGACTTTAGCCGGGTTTCTCCGCGAGTTAGTTAGTATCGTTATGCCTAGGTGTGTTCCTAGTACAGCCGAGTAAATTAGCGCCGGGATTTCTAAGACCCCGTGAGGGAGTATGAGGAGGACCCCCCTCATCACGTCTTCTTGTGTTGAGAGGACTAATCCCACTACAAACCCGTTGACTGACATAACGCCTGCAGGACCTATTAAAGAAACACCAAAAACTATGTTCAGTAACGCTACCCTCATGTTGTTAGCGAATATAGCTAAACTTAGTAAGAGCAAGGACCTCATATCCGAGGTGTTGTAGTACTCTGTTAACGGGCTGAACTGCTCCTTAAGAATTTCCCTGACTATAGGACCTAGTTGTTGCGACGCGTAAAACCCTGCCACAACCGAGGCTAGGAAAAGTGCGGAGATTATTAACCATATAATCAGCTTAACCATCCCTCACACCTAGATTAAGATTCTCTTAAGAAGGTTTAAATTCCTCACACTTTAAGCTAATTATAAGAAAGTCAGAGAGTTGTATTGGGGAAGGAACTGACTGAGGTAGTTAGTGAGGGTGTTGCCGGATTCGACGCGAGGCAATACTTAAGAGATTACGTGATAGAGTGGTTTAAGAGTAGGTTCGAGGAGTTCACACCACCTCAGCTAATGGCCATACCGAGAATAAAAGAGGGCAGGAACGTGCTCATATCTTCCCCTACCGGGACAGGCAAGACCCTAGCGGTTTTCCTGCCAATAATAGATGAGTTACTGAGGTACGCTGAAGCAGGCTCGCTAGAAGATTACGTGTACGTCGTTTACGTATCACCTCTTAGAGCCTTAAACAACGACATGAAGAAAAACCTGATTCAGCCTCTCTTTGAGATACGTGAATACGCGCTCAACACCCGAGGATTAAACCTTCCTGAGATCAGGGTCGGTGTCAGGACCAGCGACACCTCACAGACAGAGAAAGCTAGGATGCTTGTTAAGCCCCCGCACATACTCATAACAACCCCTGAATCACTAGCTATCTCGATAACAGCCCCTAGGTTCAGGGAGAAGTTAAGAAACGTTAGGTGGGTTGTGGTAGACGAGATTCACGAGTTAGCGTCGAGTAAGAGAGGCGCTCTGCTAACCCTAACCATAGAGAGGTTGGAGGAGTTAGTGGGTAGGAGGATTCAGAGGGTAGGTTTAAGCGCCACGATCTCGCCGTTAGAGGAAGTCGCAAAGTTCCTCACAGGCTACGACGACGCCGGCAACCCCAGAGATTGCGTAGTGATTGACGCGAGGTTCGTTAAGCCGGTGGAACTCCACGTCATCACGCCTAAAGTCAACATAGTTACTGCGGGGGCTGAAGAACTTAATGAGTCCATATATGAGGAGCTGAGAAAGATAGTTGATTCCCATAGAACGACCCTGGTGTTCACTAATACTAGGAGTTCTACGGAGAGAGTGGTTCATAAGCTGAAGAAAGTTCTGGCCGGCAACGGTGTCGAGGATCTGGATGAGATAGAAGCGCATCACAGTTCCTTAAGCCGTGATGTTAGGCTGGAGGTAGAGAATAAGCTGAAGGAGGGTAAGTTGAGGGTAGTCGTCAGCTCCACTTCGCTTGAGTTAGGGATTGACATAGGGTATATCGACGCGGTCGTGTTACTAAGCAGCCCTAAAAGCGTTACGAGACTCTTGCAGAGGGTTGGTCGTTCAGGTCATAACGTGCGTGACGTGAGTAAGGGCTACTTAATAGCTGTAGACAGGGATGACTTAATAGAGATCTCGGTCTTAACACACCTAGCCAGGCTTAGGAAGCTGGACAACGTACACATACCTATGAAACCCTTAGACATACTTGCTCAAGTACTCGTCGGCATGTCGCTCGAGAAGAAGTGGGGGTTTGAGGAAGCCTACAGAGTAGTTAAGAGAGCGTATAATTACTCGAGACTCACGTACGAGGAATTCCTTAACGTGTTAAAGTATTTGGCGGGAAGGTATGAGGACGTTCCAGACAATTTACCGGTCTATTCCAAGATCTGGTTAGACGATGAGGAGAAAGTCTTCGGCAAGAAGAAATCAGCTAGGATGATCTACTACCTAAACGCTGGAGCAATACCGGATGAAACAAAGATGAGGGTTTTCCTAGAAGGACGTAAGTATATAGGCGACTTAGAAGAGGAGTTCGTTAGTTATCTTGAGCCGGGCGACGTCTTCGTTCTAGGGGGTAGGACATACATGTTCATTAAGAGCGAAGGACTTAAAGTCATCGTTAAGGATGCTGAGAAACAAAGACCTACAGTACCCTCATGGTTCTCTGAGGCACTCCCCCTAACATACGACTCAGCGCTTGAGGTAGGTGCTTTCAGAGGCTTAGTTAGTGAGCTGATTTCCAAACACGGCGTGAGGAAAGCGTCTAAACTCATCGCGTCTATGTACCAGTTAGGGGAGAAAGAAGCTAAGTACATAACGCAGTATGTGTGGGAACAGATTAAGGTGTGCGGTGTCGTACCAACTAATAAGAAGCTCCTCATAGAACTCTGGAGTGAGGGGGGATCGCAGAACCTGATCTTCCATTACCTCTTCGGTAGGAGAGTGAATCAAGCTTTGTCTAGAGCTTACGCACACATCTTCAGCAACGAGTTAGGAGTCCCGGTGAGGGTTACCGTATCAGATAATGGCTTCATGCTAACACTCCCGGCAAACACGATCGACGATATCTCGGTAGTTAAGGAGTTAGTGGGTAGGTTGAGTAGCGCTAGACTCAGAGAAACGCTAATCAAAGCTCTTAGAAGGAGTGAGATTCTTAAGAGGAAGTTCAGGCACGTAGCTGAGAGATCCCTAGCTCTCCTAAAAGTTTACAGAGGTATTGAAACAAGCGTTAATAGGAGGGAGATAAACTCCGAGACGTTGCTGAAGGTCTCTGAGAGGATTCCGGGCTACCCCCTACTACTCGAAGCATACAGGGAGGTTTTAGAAGACTCTATGGACATACAGCACGCTGAGGAAGTCCTTAAGAAGATAGAGTCAGGTGAGGTAACCCTGGAATTCATAAATTCACCTGAAGTGCCCTGCCCCTTCAGCCACAACCTAATAGTCCAAGGCTATAGCGACGTAGTCTTAATGGAGGATAGGAGGAGAATACTCAGCATGTTATACGATAAGATAGTAGCTAAGATGAGGGATAAGAGTAAGCGGTAGCCAACGTAGACGTGAGTGAAAGCGTTTAGAGTGACTTACTCAGGGTTTCTTCCAAACGTACTTCTTACTGATCAAGTAGTTGGCTATGAAGCCTACTATAATACCTAGTGCTTGAGAAAGTAATGATTCCTTTAATAGGAGGTAGTAAGCAAGTTGTGAGACCGTGTACTGTGCTAGGGTGCCTACAACTGTTGAGACATGGTATTTAAGGAATCTCCACCAACGCTTTCCAAACCTCCTCTTCCTGAACGTCCATAGATCGTTCCAGACGAAGTTGTTGATTAGTGAGACCTCAATACCTATCATTGAGGCTATGAAGTGCGGTATTGATAGCATGTAGGCCAGCAACCACACAACGCCTAGGTTAACGAAAACTCCTGAAGCACCGACCACCGCGAACTTATAGTAGTCGGGCATGATCATGAGTAGTTGCCTCACGTAGCTAAGTATTTCTTTTTTGCCTAGCTTGGACTCCCCCCTAATCCTTGATTGGAAAACGTACGGTACCTCACATATCTTCAGGTTGTCGTGCTGGGATATTATCTCGAGAAGTATTTTATAGCCGCTAGGCACAGCTACCTCAGCTCCTTCTATGAGCTCCCTCCTAGCAAGGAAGAAACCTGAGAGAGGGTCTTTAACTCTTCTTGCTTGAGGCACTAATATTCTAGCCATGTAAGTAGCTCCTAAGGAAATAACGCGTCTAATCAGCGGGAATCCCGCGGTACCACCGCCTCTCACATACCTGGAAGCAATAACTATATCGCACCTACCCGCGTTTCGCAGAAGTTCCTTGATTACTTCAGGAGGGTGCTGTAGGTCCGCGTCCATCACCACCACGTAATCACCGCTACATAACTTAACACCGTCTAGAATAGCCGAGGATAGCCCGAGCTTACCGGCTCTCCTAACCAGCTTCACCGGATACTTACTCGAGAGCTCCATAACGCGCTCAGCCGTCCCGTCAGGAGAGTTATCGTCGACCACAACTACCTCATAATCAACCCCGCTTAAAGACTCGTTAATCCTGCTCAATAACTCGTCAATATTCTCCCTCTCATTATACGTAGGGACAACAACCGAAACAACAGGTCTAGGAACCGTCACGCGACCCTCCTTACTAACATTATCGCGAGCCAAAAACATAAATCTTCTGAAGAACTACTCAAACCTCCTAACCATAAGGATGTCTTGAGTTCCTAGGCAGGGAAAGCTAGGTCTTCTCCTTCGTTTTTCTAGCCCACGGGATTCTCAGTCCTAAGACAATTACGTCTTTGTTGAATATTGCTGAAGCCACGTATATTAGGAGAGCGCACGTACCCACTGAAACGATTATCGAGTATAGCATCAGGGTTGTCTTGCCGGACATTAGTGAGACCGCATACATGTACGGTAGCGTAGCTATCGTTAAGCCTGCTAAGACTGCTGAGGCGGGGTTTGGCGGGAGGCCCATGAACATGGCCATGAATCCCACGCCCATGAAGACGAACATGACCGGCGCTGCCAACCCGCCGGCTATTCTTTCATCGCTGACTAGAGACCCTATCACCACGCCTATAGCTCCCGAGAATATCAATCCGAGAACTATGGCTAAGCCAATCACCCCCAGCATCTCCGGGCCTAGGAACGCCGTTATCGTGGTTATTGGAGGGGCTTGCTCAGCGCTTGCCGTGCTAGAAATCCCTCCGAGGAACATCGTGAGTAAGCCGATCATGTATACCGCCCCGAACAGTATTGACGCTATTGAAGCTCCGAGTATCTTAGCTAACACGATATCCCTCCTGCGGATGGGTTGAGCTAGTAGCATCTCGAAAGCTTTCTCAACTTTCTCGATAGCCACTATTTGTGAGGCGTACGTAGTGTTTATTCCTAGGATTATGCTAACGAGTAGCGGGGTGAGTGACGTGAAGGCTGTAATCGATAAGAACACTTCCTGACTTACCTGCTTATTATAGAATGATATGCTACCGCTCACGAGAACAGGTTTCTGAGGCTGTAGACTCACGTTGTAGGTAGCGCTTATGGCTAGAGGCAGCAACCTCTCCACAGCGCTTGAAATAGTCGTCAGCAATCCTGCTCTTGCCTGAGCGCCTGTTAACGAGAAGACCGCTACCTTGACACTACCCCTCAGCATGATCGGCTTATTAGGTGAGGTAGCGTTCTCCGTGAAGCCTGTCGGTATAACCACACCTACCCCCGCGTCTGACACGGCCTTATCCAGTGATTCGTATACGCGGACCCTGCCCCCCATAGTAGTATTGAGTAGCTTAACTAACTCCTCAACCAATCTCGTCTTCTCTTCTAAAACCAACCCGACGTTCGATTCTATAACCTCCTTCATAGCTGACTCCACAGCCCTCCCAGTTATGTTGCCTAGCAACCCGTAAACACTCACTATCAGTACTAACCCTATTATGAAGCCAGGGTTCTTGATGAAGGCCTTAACCTCTCTCTTAATTAATTGTGTGAGCGTCACTCAACAACACCTCGCGTTGACTTCATTTTCATGAAGACTTCCTCCAAGTTTAGAGCGTTCAGAGATTTCTTTAACTGCTCCGGGGTTCCCTCAGCTATTAACCTCCCTTTATAGAGTATGCCGACCCTGTGACTTAAGTACTCTACCTCAAGCATGTTATGGCTGCTGAGTAGTACCGTGGTCCCGTACCGCTTATTGTAGTGCTTGATTAAGTCTCTAACGTAGAGGGATCTCTCGACGTCAAGACCTGTTGTCGGCTCGTCAAGTATCAGTAGCTTAGGCTTGGAAGCTAGGACCGTGCTGACCGCGAGTATTCTCTTCATTCCCTTACTATACGTCCTGACAGGTTTCCTCAGGTAGCTACCTAAATCAGCTATCTTGACAGCTTCCTCCACCGCCTCCTCCAACTCCCTACCGTCAAACCTGAGTGAGAGCATGAACTTCACGAAATCAAGACCTGATAAGTCACGGTAAGCACCTGCTTCCTCAGGTAGGTAATTAATCATGGACCTAACACGTAGTGGATCCCTCACGACGTCCACGCCATACACGTATACATTACCGCGTGTAGGCTTAATCAACGTAGATATAATCCTTAAGGTAGTGGTCTTACCGCTCCCGTTAGGACCGACCAACGCGTAAATCTCGCCGCTACCAACACTGAAGGATAAGCCGTCAACACCTACCGAATCCCTCCCGTAAATCTTAACAAGATTCTCCACGAGAACAGCTTGCTCACCTAAGCCAACACCCAACCCTAAAGTCCCCCACAACAGTTGTAGTTTCTTTTTGTTGTTGCTCTGGAGTGATTCCTCGAGCCATCCCTCCCTCACTGAGTTGTAGTTTCTTTTTGTTGTTGCTGGTATCTAAGGGATATTGTGTTTAGGGTGTATTTAAGTTTGTGTTATTTTCTTGTTGGGGGTGGGGGGAGGAAACCCTAGCAAACCACTCCTGAATCGTTGAAGCACTCGTTAAGTCTTTGAGTGATTCGCTGAACCGCGCGTACGTAAGGTTTTTAAGTTAGGGGGGTAACATAGTTAGGGGGGTGATCTTTGGGTTACTTCGACCCAGAACCTAAGAAGAGGAAGGAAGACTTGTTTAACATGGAGAGGGAGTTGCTTGACTTAGATAACGGTTTAAGACGTGGTAAGCTAGTGATGGTTTCTGGTCTTAGGAGGTATGGGAAGACTTCGTTAATACTCACCTACCTTAATGAGTCGGGACTTGATTACGTCTACCTAGACTGTAGGCTACTGCCTCCGGGCATGATATCTCTGAACTCTTTCTTGAATCTACTTGAGGAGGAGTTGAGTAGGCGTAGTTGGGCTAAGAAGGTTCTTAGCAGTGTTAATGAAGTTAGCGTTAGCGGTTTTGGGGTTAGGTTTAGGGTGAGGAACGAGAGATCCTTGCTAAGCGTTCTCCGAGCTTTAGAGAACAAGGTCTTAGTTCTTGATGAAGCGCAGGAACTCAGGAGGTCTGGATACAGGTTCGACTCATTAATCGCTCACGCTTACGATCACCTAAACCTAAAGATCATTATCTCAGGTTCCATGATAGGCTTACTGTATAGATTCCTGAGAGTTAACGACCCTGAAGCACCACTATACGGCAGAGCCTTCACCGAAGTTAAGATGAGGAGATTAAGTGAGGTTGAGTCAAGACAGTTCTTGATTAAGGGTTTCGAACAGGAAGGTATTGACGTTAGTGATGAAGTGATTAACGAAGCTATCAAGAGGTTTGACGGCGTCATAGGGTGGCTCACCTACTTCGGCTTCGCCTTAACCACCAGCAAGGAAGACGTAGACTCTATACACGAGAAAGCCTCCAAGCTCGCTTTAAGCGAGTTAGAACACGCACTTAAAATATACGGTGTTGGCGAGAGGAGATATAGGGAAACATTAAAGATAATCGCGTCACTCGGTAAGGCCAGGTGGTCAGAGATAAAGAGGGGTGTGGAAGCGAGACTAGGGAGGATACCTAACAACACATTAGCTACGATAATTAAGAACCTCGCGGACTCAGGATTCATAAAAAGAGAAGGCGATGAATACGAGATAACAGACCCGGTGCTCCAACACGGCATCAGAAAATACTAGCGTTCTCAACGCCCCGAATAGTTTCATAAAGGTGTCTTAAGTAAATGATAACGCCTACGAGAGTTAAGCATATGCTTACTTTAATTATTTCCCTGCTCGCGCCTGGGTTGTAGAAAGGGTTCGCAACCAGTGGGTAGAGAGGTCTTATATCCGGATATAGTGGTGAGTCAAGGAGTACGTGGAGGAACCAGCCGCTAAATCCCGCTATGACGTGGCTACCTATCGTGTAATTCACTTGCTCCGTGAGCGCGAGCTGATTAAATATTTCGCTGAATCGATCTTTAATCAGCCACATAACCATACCTACTAAAGACCCGAGAAAAATCGCTGAAGCGAAGGTATGTAGGTACCCGTGATAAGGATAATCACCTAAATCGAGTAGGATGACCGCTAGAGGTTCTAAGTCAACTATGACCGAGGTTATTATTAAAGTAGGCCAATGAATACGGAATCTAAGCAGATAACCCAGAATTAATGCAGGACCTAAGTGTAGTGGTGTGAGTGGCATGGTTCACCCGCCCGGAGACCTTGCTTTAGAATCTCTTCTTGCTAAGTCTTCCGATTCTTTTCTCTCTGCTTTCATTTGTTTTAGGTAGTTGCATAGATCCTTGATTAGAGTGTTCTCGTCGAGGTACTTCATTACCGGGGCTAGCTCTCTGTGATCTAGGTATTCAGGCATTTTCTCGACGACGTCTGTAGGCATCCCGGTACCGACCAATACGTAGGATGGTTTGCCCTCGGTATAAGCAGTAACTAATTCTTGAATGCACCCAGCACCCCCGCCAAGAACCACTAAAACGTCTGAAGTTCTGGCTAAGAACACTGACCTAACCCTGTAGGAAGTCCCTGTCTTAACCACTATAGCTCCTTCAGGGAATTGCACGTCTTCCTGTTCTATAGGCGGTATTATGAGGACCTTAAACCCTAACTCAAGAGCTGAGTTAACGACTTCCTTCATCAAACCCCAGTAACCGCCGACAACGAAAACTAAGTCGTTAGCGTCGTAACATTCGCGCAAGCCTTTAACGATTCTTGAAGCTCTTGAAATTAATTCCTCGCCAACACTCCCTGAATGCGCTGCGAAACCAATATATCTAAACCCTCACCACCTCTGAAGAATACTTGAAACACCATATTTAAAAATCGTTGAGCCCTACCTGTGAACGGCTAGGTTTTCAGTTTATAAATTAGTGCTGACTTCTTAGTTCGGGAGGTAGCTCACCTAAGGTTTTCTTAAGTCCGTCTTCGAGAGGGGTCGGCAATACCTTAACGAGTTTCCTTAACTTACTCACGTTGGCAACGCTGTGTCTTATGTCTCCGGGTCTGGGGGGTGCGTGTATTATCGGCAACTCTCTACCGACTAGTTTTATGATGATTTTAGCAAGTTCTTTGATCGTTACCGGCTCCCCTGAACCAACGTTATATACTTCATTGTCGAACACGTCCTCCGCGATAAAGAACTCGACGACTCTGGCGACGTCGTCGACGTATATGAAGTCTCTCGTCTGTTCACCGTCCCCGTAAATGATTAGCGGCTCACCACCTAAAGCTTTCTCAAGAAAACTCGTTATGACTCCAGCGTATGAGGGGTTTTGGCCAGGCCCGTAAACGTTGAAGAGTCTTAAGATCGCGTGCTTCAAGCCGTAAACAACGGCGAAATTCCTCAGTATCTCCTCTCCCTGAAGCTTACTCAACCCGTAAGGTGATTGAGGTCTCGTCGGGTGTTCCTCACTTATAGGTAACTCCAAGGGGTCGCCGTAGACAGCTGCTGAACTCAAGTAAACCAGCTTAAGACCTCTCTTAGCACACTCATAACCAACCCTAGCAGTCCCTAAAACGTTATTCTCGAAATACTTGAGAGGGTCTCTAACAGACTCTTCAACACTTACATACGCTGCGGTATGGACTACCACGTCAAAACCGTCGTAACCAGTAAAGAACCTCACGTCAGCTTTAATGATAGGAACCCTAAGTCCCTCAAGCCTAGCTAAGGCGTAACTACTCGATCTCTCCATAGAATCAACCACCACGACATCATACCCCCTCTTAACCAAGTAAAGAACTAGATTATGACCGATAAACCCCGCACCACCAGTAATTAAGACCCTCACCCGAACACCCACCCAAATAGGGATCTAGGGATTTATTAAAAACAAGACTAGAGCGTTTTCCTCTTAACTTACTTAGTTCTTACATGCGGGCTCTACCACCATGTTCTTCAAGCTCTCCACGTTTCTATACCCATTAACACACTTCCTGACGAACAGCATAAGCTGCCTCATTACTCAATCAAAGAACTCTACAGCATTATCAACTGTGCTTCCCCGCTAACGATACTTGACGTTACCTGTAGCGGGGTTGGGCCTCGGCGCGGGCTCATTAACTTTGTCTACACTCAATACTAATACTTTAAACGAGCCACTAGCTTAAAACTTTTGGTCATTCCTCCGCCCTAAAAGGCGAAGCCTCCAGCAAGTGGTGAGGATGGATACTCATAGTCTGGAAAACCGCTAATACGTCAATCTCCGAACCTGCTATAATAATAGGAGATATCACTAGATGGGTTGAGAATTTTATAAGGACTTAATTATTTAATTTCTTGAGGCAAAAGCTTCATGCAACTCGCTTAGCCCCTAATCCTGATCAAATGAGTTCTTCCTCCAGCACCTAGGCTGGGTTGAAGATACTCGTGATTTCATGCCGAAATTAGTAAAGAAGATTCGTAGGGAATACGCGTGGTTTGTTCTTAATGCTTCATACGTGACTAAACTCTCCGTGTTTTTATGTTCTGGGATCTTTTTCAAGTGCTTTAGTGATTAGTTCTTCCTTATGGTTCGTTATCCACTCAGCTAGTTCGTTCGCGCTTACTACGTATTCTGTCTCTATCCTTAAGTCGTTGTTGTGTTTATGTCTTACGAGGATTCTTACGTCAGCTTCTTTGAAAGCCGGTATGTCGCTGTAGCTGTCTCCGAAGTATATCACCTTATTAACTCTTAATAATGTCTTAAGTATTCTGATCGCTTCGTCCTTACTTCTCCTAGCTATATGTATGTCCATGAACTCAGCGTAGTCCCCCCACTTCATCACATCATATACTATCAGTCCCTTACCCCTGGCTTTCTCTATCACGTGCTCTAACTCTCTAGGTCTCCCGGAATTGAGTGACCAGTAAATACTGATCCCTACAGGGACCCCCTGCAGGGTCTTCCCTACTATCATCCCAACCCTCCCAGAGAATTTCTTGGCGATCTCCGTAGCTAGTTCCTCGATGTATTTAGGCTTCACTCCTAGGTAAGCTTCCTCATCAACCACTACGTAACCCCCGGCAATTATCTCAAGCCCGTAAACACACGCGTAACCACCTAACCCAGGTATCCTATCAATCAAGTACCTACACTCCCTCCCACTAACGACGGCGACGGCGTGTTCCGAGCTTAAGCTTCTAACAACGCTCACTAACTCCAGGTCAGGACTCCCGCCGCTAGGGGTAGAGGTTATCGGCGCTAAAACTCCGTCATAATCAAAGAAGAAACCTACCCCTCTAGACACTCAGTAACCACCTCAAACAATCGATCTCCAAGCATTGACAACCAACACCTACTGACGATTAAGTAGTTAAGAAGTTAAAAGTTTTTGCTTGATGTGGTGACTCACATAGATTAAAAACCTGTTTTACGGGAACATTAAATTGGTGATTGTCTTGGGATCAGGTCCTAGCAGGGGTGTGACTCCCGTGCACTTGAGGATCCGTGAGGGCGGGGTAGCTGAGAGGGTTTTAATGGCTGGCGATCCAGCGAGAGTCAGGTATTTGTCCGAGCTACTCGATGACGTGAGACTTATTAACGAGAACAGAGGTTTCCTAACCTACACGGGTTACTACAAGAATTTCCCGGTGACCATAGCAACGCACGGTGTCGGGGCACCTTCCGCTCTCATAGTTTTGGAGGAACTCATAGCTTACGGTGGTAAGTACTTTGTTAGGTTGGGTACCGCGGGTTCCTTAATCAGTGGTTTAAGGATCGGTGACGTGGTCTTAGCTACTGGGGCCGCACACTATCCTGGAGGTCTCTTCAAGCAATACTATGGTGAGGATGTTTGCGGTCTCTCAGTCCCTGACTTTACGCTAACTAAGAAGATCTCTGAAGTAGCTGAGGAAAGCGGGCTTAAGCACGTTTTAGGGCCTGTACTCAGCAGCGACGCTTTCTACGCTGAGGACCCTGTATTCGCTAAGAAGTGGTCTTCAAGAGGTTTGATTGCTGTGGAGATGGAGTGTGCAGGGTTATTCGCTATCTCTCTGATGCGGGGGGTTAAGACAGCGTGCGTTCTCGTAGTAAGTAATTCTCTTGTTGAGGACTTAGGTCATGCCTCGGCAGGGGATTTGAGAGGGAAGGTGATTGAGGTAGCTAAGGTAGTCTTGGAAGCTCTTACCAGGGTTTGACGAACCACCGCCACTTATATAGCGGGCTTACGTAGTACTTATTAGGTTAAGCGAAAGTATGAATGAACTTCGTGAGTTAATCGAAAGTGAGATTAAGAGACCCTCGGTATTCATTGATGAGACAGTCTTATACCCTGAATTCATACCTCCGGTGATTAGGTATAGAGACAAGCAATTAAGGCAGTTGGTAGAGTTGTTTAAGCCCGTCATACTCAAGCCCGGGTCAAGCAGCGTTAAAGTATTGCTGGCAGGACCTGTAGGGAGCGGGAAAACACTCACCTCGATAGTTTTCGGTAGGGAGATTTCCAGGGTTGCTGAGGGTAGGGGTATTAAGTTGAGGTACGTCCACGTAAACTGTTCCAGGTCCAAGAACTTGGTAGGTATTATCAGGGAAGCTAAGGATTCTCTAGGTCTCCACATACCTGATAGGGGGGTTTCATCTAGTGAGTTGCTGTCAGCCTTCCTTAAACTACTTAGCAGAGACAACACGTACTTAATACTAGCACTAGACGAGTTTGAGTATTTCCTCAACACCGCACCGCCTGAAGACAAGCACGCGATAGTGAGGATGTACGACGTCGCGCGAGAGGACGTGAAGAGAGTCAACATGATATTTATCGTTAGAGGATCGCCGGCCAACGTGTGGTCGAAAGTCGATAGCGTGACCGGGAGCTACTTAATGAAGAATCTCGTGTCTTTCGAGCCTTACAGAGCTTCAGAACTATACACGATACTGAAGGACAGGGTTGACGCAGCCTTCCATCAAGGAGTGGTAGGTGATGAGGTCATAGACTACATATCTAGGATGAGCGGCTACGACACTGGCGGGGACGGGAACGCTAGGAAAGCTCTCGCGGTACTGCACGCGGCAGGCAAGCTAGCTGACAAAGACCTTGCGGAGGGCAGAACCACTAGAGTAACGATAGATCACGTAAGGCAAGTCATAGCTCAGGAATACCCGGCAATAGTTGACTTGCTGGACAACCTGCATTACCTGAGCCTCCACGAGATACTGGTTCTTGAGGCAGTCTTACGCGCCCTGAAAGACACGGGACTAGATTACGTGCCTATGAGCACTGTTGAAGCTACCTACAATAAATTATGTGAGGAGCTAGGCGAGGAACCCAGGAAGCATACTCAACTCTACTCATACTTAATGGACTTAAAGCAGAGAGGGATAATACTGACTAGGACCTCGTTGAAGGGCAGGAGGGGTAGGAGCACCTACGTAGGCTTCGGGGCAGCACCCCTAGAAGCAGTGCTACAGAAGTTGGACGCGATGATAAAGCAGTTGAGGGTTGAGTAGTGTGTGCTCAACTAGACGAGATACTCTCCAGTAAGGCTAGGGTTAAGGTATTGAGAGTTATCTTAGAGAAGGGTGAGGTAAACATTAGCCAAGTAGTTAAGGAAACGAAACTCAATCATAAGACCGTCCACAAACACGTCAACTACTTAATTAACGCAGGCCTCGTAGAGGAAGTCAGGGTAGGTAGGTTAAGACTGCTAAGACCTAACTGGCTCAACCCGAAAACTAGGAGACTCGAGGAATTCTTCAGTTTTTTCTAAGACCTCGTTTTCTTAACGAAAGAGTCTAACCCGCTCTTAGCTTGCTGTGCTCTCCCAGACTCCTCACTCTTCCTCCCAGCTTTTTGAACGTCCTCCCTCCCCGACTCAGACTTCCTAGCCTCAGCTCTTATAGCTTTCCTCAACTCCTTAACCCTAGCAATTATCTTATCTGCCTTGTCTTGAGAGAGGTATTTAATCATCGGGTCCGTTAAGTTGAGGGAAATAGCTATCTTAGCTGCTTCCTCAACGTTGTTCTCGAAGATTACCTTGATGTACGGCAACACGTCTTTCAGCACCTTAGCTTTAGAAGCGTGTATGCGAGCACCTATTATGCCCGCTATGCTATCTCTCAAAGCTCTAGCCTCCTTAGTTTGAGACATTAACCTTATCTTCTCCGGGAATTGATACTTGACCCACCTAAACTTAGATTTAGGGTCGTTTTTAGGAGCTAGGGCAACACCAGCAGTCATTAACTCCGTCACGTAAGTCAGTAGATCCCAGGAACCGGACCTGACTATACGCCCCCTATACACGTCAGCTTTAGCTAAAGCCTCATAAGCCCTCCACAAATCTTCAGGATCTGATATCTGCCTAGGTAGGTTCTCGTTTATCCACTCCATCAAAGTATCCGGGTCCAGATCTGTTTGAGTAGCGTTAAGCTTAGCTTGCCAGACATACTTAGACCAGAAAATCTTACGCACAACCTCGAAGGGTTCCAGGATCCTGTCCCTAGCTCTGAGGAGCTGCTTAGCGATCTCCTCAGTGACCTTACCGCCCCCCTCAGCAACAGCTTCTAGGTCGTTTATAGCTGACCTCAGATCCCCCTCAGACTTCTCAGCGATGAAGTCTAGCGCTTTCTCATCGCACGCAAGCTTTTCAGCCACGCATATCCTCCGCAGAACCTCCAACACGTTACTCTTGCTAAGCCTCTTAAACTCAATCATTACTGAGAGGTCTCTGAGGGGTCTGAAAGCGAGATCCCAAGGATTGTTAGCCGTCATAATCACCGGGTTCTTAGTAGTCTCGATCAACTCTACGATAGCCTCTATAGCACCCGCGTCAGCACCTCCAGCTAGTGCCAAGCCATCGATCTCGTCAAGCAGTATGATCCTCCTGCTAGCGAAGAGACCTCTCTGAACGCTGGCTAGCCTAGCCACCCTCTCAATATCTTGCTCTCTCCTATAATCACTAGCGTTCATCTCAACTAGCTGGAACCCGTACTCCCTACACAGAGCTTCAACAATCGAGGTTTTGCCGGAGCCCGGCGGGCCGTAAAACAACGCAGCTTTCTTCTCCGGCCTGCCGGAGAGCCACTCCTTAATCCAAGCCTTAATTTTCTCGACAGCCTCATCCTGATTAACGAATTCGCTCAGCTTCCTAGGCCTATACTTTATTACCCACGGAACCTTACTTACCGACACGTCTAGGAGCTACCCCCACTACCTTCTTCCCTATGACGGCTAGCTTAGCTAAGAGAGCGTCAAGCTGTATCTCCTCGTCAGCACCCTCAACAAGCCTGAACTGAATCTCCCCCACATAGTCCGCGAGCTCTACCTTAACCTCCTCGGGTAAATCAATATCGGACGACGTTATCTCCCTATGTATCTGCTTTATGATGTCAATCCCTGAAAGCCCGTAAGTAATCATCAACGACCTCAGTATGTTCCTAGCCTTAATGAAGTCGCCGCTTAACGCGGTCTTAATCATCTCCTTAATTTCCTTGGGGTGCGCTAAACCAACGACTTTATAGACGTTGGAAACGCTTACCTCACCTAGGGCGGCGGCAGTCTGAAGTATGTTTATAGCTTTCCTCATATCACCCTCGCTTAAGTCGTATATAGTGTTAAGCGCGTCTTGATTGCACTTAACGCCCTCCTTACCGCAAATCCATGAAAGCCTCCCCACAACGTCCTCCCTACTTAAAGGCACGAACCTGAAGACAGCGCATCTAGATTGAATAGGCTCTATTATCTTGCTCGGGTAATTAGCTATTAAGATGAATCTGGTAGCGGCCACGTACATTTCCATAAGCCTCCTAAGAGCTTGTTGAGCGTCAGCAGTCATATTATCTGACTCGTCTAGAAGTATGAGCTTGAAGGGCACGTTACCCGGCGTCTTAGTCCTAGCGAACTCCTTAACCTTAGTTCTTATCACGTCAATACCTCTCTCGTCGGAAGCGTTTAGCTCCAGTAAATAAAGCCTATAATCACTCCCGTAGAGATCGTGAGCGAACGCGTGAGCCACCGTGGTCTTCCCGGTGCCCGGAGGACCTGCGAAGAGTAAGTGCGGTGTGTTCTTCTCTTTAATGAATTGCTTTAACCTGATCACGACCTCCTCCTGATTCACGACCTCATCTAATGTTTTAGGCCTGTATTTTTCAGTCCACAGTAACTCCGCCAAAACTTTGCTTGCTTCCTCCTCACTCAAATCAAGCACCCAATAAATAACTACGGGCGCAGAATTTATAACATTTCAATCACCAAGAACTTAGAGTAATGCTAGAGAACCGTTTCTCAGCAGATGGTGGATGAACCACCATCTGCTTCTCAACGGTCTCCCCGAGCCCCCTCACCGCAGTAACTCCCCTCTAGTCGCCTAGGGTTCACAGCCCTACGGGTCTCGGAAACTCGGGGTCACCAATTAAAATATAAGCTTCCGGGATTATAAATCTTTAGGAATTCTGATAAAATCGTGAAGAGATATGGATCGGACAGATACACAGCATCAGCATTCCTAATAGCCCTAAGAGGTCTCAGACGTTAATGAATATGAGCATTACAAATGTTTATGAAAAACGAAACAGTCCATATCAATTCACTACTTTCTTGAGATACCGAATCTCTCAATTACTGAGGCGTGGAGGACTCTGCCCTCAACCTTCTTAACCACTACCCTCACTCTCTCCCCTAGGACCGCTCTAGGTATCACGACCTTGAAGTCGTTGTAGTACCCTATACCCCTACCCTCCTCGTCTACCTCAACTATCTTAACTGTTAGCTCATCACCTACTTGCGGTGTTTTAGACTTGACGTTCTTGTCGTAGTATATGCTGAAGCGCTGAACGTTAACTGAGTATGGATCAGAATAATTCCTGTATTTAGTCATTCATTCCACCATCCTACCTGGACACGCGAACATATATTTTACACACAATATATCTAGTGTGTTAAGGCTTATAAATAGAAACCGAAATACGAGGACGCGATCGCGGTCACGATGCTGCTCGTCTAGCTATTTGAAGGATCGTGTACCTCTTAACTATTAGTTTTAATGAGTCGAATAAACACTTAAGTAATTTCGTTGTTAGCGAGTCACCGCCTTGAGTCACCCTAACCTTAAGCTTCCTGTAGACAGCTCTACAGAGTAACCTGCCGTTAGAATCGAGTACCAGCACCTCACCACTCACCCTCTTCTTGATATTGAGTGTGAAGGAAGCTTGAATAACGAAAGAATCTTCCGGGACTAACACTTTATGAACCTCTGCTGAGCCCGCAGAATACGTTGGTTTCACGCTAATCTTATCCACTACCTCGTAACTCACTCTCTCGCAGTCTTTGTTGAGGACTAAGTATAGCGTTGTTCTCTTGTGCAGGTTACTCTTGCTCCTCGACCTCTCCACCCTCAGCTCCAGGAGCTTCCTCAACCTCCTCAGCCTCTAAAACCTTAAATTCCTTAACACCTTTAAGAACCACCATTAAACCCTCCGTGAAGCTGTAGGGGGTGATCCTAACCTCCTCAACACCACTAAAATCTAGGGTGACCCTACGTTTACCTGAAAACTCCCTGAAGTTAATTAGCTTACCTAGCGAGTCATAGAAAGAAACCTTGACACAGTCTTTCTCGTAGTGAACTATCACGGATTCCAGACCACTCACCTATAAGAGTAGTGCATAACCCTTAATTAACGTGTGTTCTAGTCGGTAAGTTCCGCGCTTAAAGTAGTTTGAGAGCCCCCGTTATCTTATCTACTAAGTCTTCGGGAGCAGGACCTATGCCTACGGCAGTGATGGTTCCTTCCGGGAGCTCCGTTAATCCCGCGTCAGATATGAGAGACGCTGGAAGACCGGATCTCACAGCTTCTTCGTAGAAACTCATTAACTCTCTTAAGTTACTCACCTTAAGAACAACCTTCTTCTGCCCTTCCCTAAGCCACTCCTCAACCCACTCCCTCCTATGCTTCAGAGCTTCCATGAGCGCGGACACTGAAGCGTGCGCTACCTGAACCGCTAGCTTACCCTTACTCATCTCTATATCCGTCCGAACCAGTATTACCTGCTTATACTTGAAAGCCACTAAAGACCCCCACTCACTTGAGTCAGCTTCTCAACGACTTTATTCAACGCCTCAAAACTCTTACTCTCAACACAACTAACCAAGACATTCACGTTTGTTGCTTCAGCCCTCTTAGCCAGATTCCTACATTCAGTTATGAACGTCCTCTTATCAACCTCTAGCAAATAATATTGCGAGCCTGGAACCCTCTTAATAGTTAAGTCTCGGTGAATACCTGCGGAAATAAGTAACTTACTGACAGCCTGATATTCAGCGGAAGTAAAAATACTGAAGCCGTAATTCCTCAAATGACTCACTATCCTATCCCTGAGATCAGCAAGCGTGGACGACCCCATACCCAAACCTCGTTCTTTAATAGAAATAGAGCTAAAAACCCTTACCTCGATATAGGACCTAATAACTCACGTAGGAAGACTGTAGCGTAGGTTGATGGCTTTAACAAGAATTTAAGTAATGCTTTGTCGCCGGTTTCTTCATGCGTGTAATTGTGTAGGGTGAAAACTACTTCGCGGTTATTCTTGCTTAAATATTTTAAGTAGTTACTCCTAGGATTGATTGACTTAAGCTCTTCCTCCACCGCTTTGAAGGTCTCGCGAGAGCATTCGTCGACTAAGTTGAGGTTAGGCCTAGGTAGCGGCATGACCTCACACTTAAGTGCTAAGACATCAACATCCCCTAATTGGGTGGCGAGCTTGCTTAGAGCTAGGTTGAATAAGTATGATTGGTATGCCTCAACATACATCCTAACAAGCCACTTATCGATTAAGTTTAGAACTTCTGAGATGCTCATACCCCTCAGCAATCCCTTAATCAAGGACCTCTCGACATCGAAGTTTCTTGGGAAAAGTCTTAAAGCTTCTCTTAAGTCCCCTTCCTCGTAAGACTTCCTGGCCTCAATAACTCTTTGATTTTCCGTGGGGTACGGGTTCCCGAGAATGAGATCTAAAGCTTTCTCGACATCGTTCTCGAGAAGTGCTTTACCGATAAGGTGTGTTACAGGTCTTCTAACACCGAATCTCTGATACCCGTAATAATTTAAGAAAGTAATCTTGCCGTGTGAGTTCCTTAATTCCCGCAGTATCCTGAAATCGTCCTCGCTCAAGTCTTCAAGTAAGACCTCAAAATAATTCCCTTCTAAATCACCCCTCCTCAACATGGAGTCAGCTATCCCGTGAAAGAATAGAGATACTTTGCCGTCGAGAAGCTCATAACGCTTCTTGAGCTTCCTGCCGGGAGAACACTTGGCTGTGACGAACTGACACGTAAAGCCCTCAGCGTCTTTAATGCCTGCGTAAGAAGTCACACCCAAAACTCTTGAAGCAGTCTTTAGAGCTTCAGACATTGAAACATCTTCTTTACACATGACATACCTAACAATCTTGAACCCCTCGCAAACGAAGTCCTCGCAAACCACACTTAAAGGCCTTGCTTGAGCGCCGTCCACACCTACCTCATAGACCTTAAAGGATTGACTACTCTTCAAGAACTTAACTCTCTCACTAAGCCTCAGCTCAGGCCTGCTGAAGACAAGCATACCGACCAATACATCCAGATGATTGTTAGATACTGAAATAACCATCTAAACTACCTTCAAGACTAGGGGTTGATTGGTCTTCCAGGGTCGTGTGACTCATTCCGGCTCCACTATCACGGCCGTCCCGTAAGCGACTATTTCCGCGGCACCGCTCATTATCGAGGCGGTGGCGAACCTAACTCCCAGAACAGCGTTAGCTCCTAGAGCCTTAGCTTTCTCGATCATCCTGGAAAGCGCTTCATTCCTTGAACTAGCTAGGAGTTCAGTATACTCGACTATCTCACCCCCGGCTAAATTCCTGAAAGCAGCGACTATATCCCTGCCGACATTCCTCGCTCTAACAGTGCTACCGCTAACTATCCCGAGGACTTTCTTAACCCTATAACCCGGGAGGAACTCTAAGGTAGTGACTATGACCTCCTTATCACTCAACACACCCACCTAGTAGTAGATTCTACCACGCTTAATAAAGGGTGCGCTGACGGCTCCCCGCCTTGAAGGGCGGGGGTTCTGCACCCTCTGGGGCTTCCCTCATCTTTCAGAGCCCCTCACGGGTGCTGCATCACTTGCTCAGGCCCCGCCGCCAGCTCCGGGGAGGCGCGGGCTCATCGCCTGCTAGACTCGCCCACACCCAACACCAAACATATTATTGAAGCAAAACCTTATAAGCCTTCCACACACCCCCCACCTTAAAAGGCGAGGCTTCCAATCGAGGGGTGAGCACCGGTATTAGCTTGTCATAATCAAGTAATCTAACCTCACTCAACCCTAACTTAGCGATGGACTTGACTAACTTGTAATACCCTCCAACACCTAAAATAACTTCGTGAACGCTGTGTTGAGTCTTTAGAAAAGCAACTAATCTCCTATACCTACTCAGAATTAAGTCTTGATTTATTGACCCCTTATATAGGCTGTCTCTCAAGGCCCCCACCTCCTCAACTAAGGAATAGATACCGCCTCTGCTCACAGGCTTGATTAACGAGGCAGCATCACCCACTATCAAGTAATTCTCGCCGACAACATTCTCGCAAGGCTTATCCATAGGTATTAAGCCGCCGAAAAATTTCTTGAACACGTAGTTTGACGTAGTGCTGAAGACTTTCTTAGCTAAATACTTAAGTAGTAGAGCGGCTCTCTTAGATGTAGTCACTAACCCTAGAATCACGTGCTTCTCATCTACCGGGATAACCCACCCAAACCCGTCGGGCCCGAGGAAAGAACCGACAACAACCTCGACTTTTTCGGGGCTCCTACTAGTTTTTAGGAGAGCTTGAGGTCCTAACGCGTATTCCCTTACACGACATAAATTAAGTGACTTAATGAGTCTCCTGCCAGCACCCTCACTAATAACTACTAAGTCGTAGTCGTGCGTTCCCTTACTAGATCTAAGGAGGTTCCTGCTTAAGTCTATGTCGGTGACCACGGTCCTCGTGCTCACCCTACCCCCCAAGCTAGTGACTACCTCACACAAGCTTTTCTCGATCCCTACCCTATCAATCAGGTACACAGGCTTCCTGAAAGTGAGTGTCAGGACCTCACGAATCCCCACATCCTCAACCACCTTAACGACGTACTCAGAAAACCTGTTCGTTATATGCTCCTTAACGAACCCGCCAAGAAAACCCACGACGTAATCGCTGACGAGACCGCTGCAATGTCTTGGCAAACCAATGACGTCATGTTCCTCAAGCAACTCTACATCAAAGCCTCTCCTAACCATAATGTAGGAAGTCAGCAGACCGCCGAGACCTGCACCAACGACTAAGACCTTCCTCAAACCCATGTCGCGCACCATTAAATACCTACCCGACCCCTAACCACGCGGATTACGTCAACCCCCTGTTTTTACTCATACAAGATAATTATTGTTTAGTTTTTTACTTTCGTTATTAAGTTGTTCGCTCAAGAAGGGTCGAGCGGTGAGTTCGAGCGTGTTAAACTGAGTCTTACTATACAAACTACTTTTGCGTGATTGAGGGTCTTGCGCGGGACTCGTTGACCGTGAGCGGTGGATGAAAATTAATGGTGATCTATGTCAGGGATCTGTCTATTATATCGAACACGTACCTCCTCGCTTTCAGCGATTTCGCTATGTGTTCGAAAGCTTTAAGAGGATTTGTGTGCTTACCGCATGAGTAGACATCTACAGTCGCGAAAGAGTATTCAGGCCATGTATGGATAGATATGTGCGACTCTAGTATTATAGCTACTACGCTGACCCCAGGCCCCATATACCACGCTCTGACGTCTAGGAGCGTCATATTACCTAGTCGAGCAGCCTCAACAACAGTTTTCTTAAGAAATTCCGGGTCTGAGAGGAGCTCTGGATCACACTCGTAAAGATTGCCGTAGACGTGCTTACCGTAAACCCTGACTTCAACATTTTTTCCACCCGTACGCATCACTAACTCGAGCTCCACCCCCCACACCTCCATATAACATTCTAACGAATGCCTTATAAATTTTACCCCCCATAATCCTCCCCCTAATGTATTAATATAAACGTTACA
>Ga0080004_1154463_pt1 | contig 70897 bp, 61 predicted proteins | sample WasSprMetagenome_FD_69207 | JGI IMG/M metagenome (GOLD analysis project Ga0080004, IMG submission 69207) | Sulfidic aquatic microbial communities from Washburn Spring, Yellowstone National Park, USA - WS (SPADES assembly) (version 2) | ecosystem: Environmental > Aquatic > Thermal springs > Hot...
CTTTCTCCTAAGTTGTTGCATCTATGACAAACTTTAGAAGTATAATATTCCTTAACTTTTACTACAGGAACTCCATCAAACATCGCTTTGTATTCAATAAACTTTGCTAGCTTACTGTAGGTAAAGGAAATAACTCAGAAAAGTATAAGAATTTCTTATTTTTCACAAACTTACTTTTGTTTTTAGATAACCTACAAACTCTACTCTGACTCCAACATTTTTTTAAATAATTACTAATTTTTACTTGACTTTCATCAAAATTTAACACTAGATAATCATTACTTCTAGGTAGGCCTAGTAAGTAAGTCTAGCTCTGGCAAAGTTTTACCTTTCAATAATGCTCTCGCTTTCTCTTAAGTAACGAGCTCTACTATTTTTGCGTTTAAGTTAGATACTGTAACCCATTTTTAGAACTTCTCCGAGCTACGTATACTCTCTCAAGCCCTTTGTTTTATTTAGAAGGTATAATAAAACCAACAGTTAGCCATTACCAGGGTGAACTTGAAGGGAAGTTGTAGTACTAATCTTAAGAAAATTAATGCAACCCGAACTTAAATAAAATGCTTTAAGGAGTGAAAAGAAAGAATTGCTATAGGTGTCCAAAACGTTATTAAGAAGTTCTCTCCATAAAATTATGAAATTTGTGAAATGAAGGCTAGTTGTTATGAGAAATGGAAAAAGAAAAAATCTATATAATCAAATTACGAAGTAAAGAAAAGATTCGGAAGTCACTCTTTGCTGGATCGAGCACGTCCTAGTTCTGGATCGGTCTTGAACTAGCGTGGTGCTTTAGCGCGCTACATCGAAGCTCACAGAGTCTAACACAATTATGTTGCTGTAGGTCTTCAGTATCCCTCTGAAATAATGACTTCCTGCAACATCCCAATTCTAATTACGTTCCTACCTTATTATAATCTTTATACAAGGTCTTCAAGAAACAATATTTCCACATCAAAAGGTTCGCTTGACATTTCTTTCATCAACTCTTCTTCTTTCCTGGCGAACAAGGCGGGTGCAGCTATCTTCTTGGCTAAAGCGAGTGTGAAGCAATCTACTAGCGAAAGTCTTCTCCTGCACTTATAGTCTGAAGCATGATCGATAAGCTTAGAAATTTCATGCACAAAAATATAGCCCGAGTCCAGTAAGTTTTTAAGTCTAGTTTGAGCCTCTTCGCTACCAAGCCTTCTGCAAAGAACATATCTCGTCTCTGCAACAGTTACTTCAGAAATATTGCCTTCAACTTTTTCAGCTTTAAGGACTTCTTTCAGTTTAGTTCCGTGCTTAGTAGAGTATAGAAGCTCCAGAACAGAACTAGTATCAAAGACCAAATTTCCTGCGAGCTCTTTCTTCATCCTTCATCCTTTCCTTCTTCAATTCTTCATAAGCTTCCTCGAAACCCGGAACAGGCTTGCAGGCTTCTTCAAGAAGGTCTGGGCGCTTAACTCTCATATTAAGCAGATACCTTATCGCCTCGTTCAGATCTACCCTCCTACCCCTCTTTATTTGCAGTTCGGAAGCTATTTTCAGGAGAGCCTCTTTTACATCTTCTGTAACTGATATAGTACTCATAGTTAATATAGAAACTATAAAAAAGAGTATAAAAAGCTTTCTCTCAAGAGGTTGATGCTCTGTTAACTTAAGGTTTTTCTAGGCCAAGGATTACCTTTTTCTTATGTTCATTGAACTAAACTTCAAGAGGCAGAGAACTAATCTTTCTTTAGTTCTCTAAACTCTTTACTTGGTAACCCTTGGCCTAAGTTATAGAAAAGCTTCGAACGTAATTAAAGTTTTCGTTAAAAGAAGTTCATAGCAATTTGGAAATAGGTTCAAATAGTTCATGGATTTAGGAAGATATTCAAGGTAAACTGTAGAGTTTCAGTTTTTCTATTAGATGAAACAGCTGTAAAAGTTTCTGGAAAGCTAGCATGGGTTTGGGTAGCTTACGAACCATACTCAAAGAAAATCCTTGGATTTTGGCTTTCTAGGACTAGAAATTCATACGAAGCTGAACTTTTCTTAAGAAGCTTAGTTAAGCTACATGGAAAACATCCTGTTTATACTGATGGTGCTCTTTTCTACAGAGAAGCATGTAGAAGTTTAAAACTTGTTCATCGAACTTATGAATTTGGAGATTGGTTCTTCGAACTAATATAAAGAGAAACACATTAAAGGATAGAACTGAAAACTTCGATGATTACTTTCCTTGCAATAAGAAAGTTTGCAGACTTGAACACGTTTGGAGATGGCTTAACTTATTTCATTTGTTTAACTAAGAAGAAGTAATTAACGTAGTTCAAAAACTTAGAGTAATGGTATGAAGCTTAAGTTAACAGAGCATGCTTACCAAATAAAAAAGGTTATAGCATTGTGTAATCGCTAGTTTTTCTACAACAAACACTAAATCGATACTCTCCGTTAAACTTTTGGAAAAGCTTTATCTACTTGCTGAAAGGAATCTATTAAAGCCAAAAAATGCTTCTTGAAGTTCTGTTAAATGCTTTTCTTGGAGGCTTAGTGTGTTTCATTGCAACCGGTTTGAGCGCAACAGTAATTCTTTTTAAGTCAGATTTTTCAAGCTCAACATTAGATTCTTTCTTCGGTTTCTCAATAGGCATAATGTTAGCAGCATCTTTCTTTAGCCTTCTCCAGCCAGCTCTAGAACTTGGAGAGATCATTGCAGTTAGCTTTGGATTTCTTATTGGTGCTTTGTTCATGTACTTTTCTGATATTTTTATCCTTCACGAGCATCCGACGAAAAAACTTTGGATGAAAATAGGTCTAATCAGCTTTGGAAGATAATTACAGCTATAACTCTCCACAATATTCCTGAAGGATTCGCAGTGGGAGTTGTGTGGAGCTGGAAACTTAGAGGCAACGTGGGTATTGGCTCTTGGTATAGCTATCCAAGACTTTCCCGAGGGGGACTTCTGTTTCAATTCCTTTGTTAAGCTTGGAAGTAACAAACCAAAATCAGTACTACTTGGATGGCTTTCTGAAATTGTTGAGCCTCTTGGAGCTGGTGCCGTGATATATATTATAGGAGGAGAGATGATTCCTGAAGCCATTCAGGTGGGCATGGAAAAGTGACAACGTTTTTCATGATCATAGGTTTCATTCTAATGATGATTTTAGATGTTGTTCTTTAAAATAAGCTAGTGTTGCGAAAATACTCTTAACCAACATAAGCGCAGAAGAAACGTAAAGGTCGTATCAATTTTGGTTTTTTCGAAGTAGTCTTTATCTTTAGAAATCGAGTAGTGGTTCTACAAAGCGTTTTTCTTGCATCTCACCCATGAATTCTTCTGAAAGATCAATTAGAATACACATAGTTCATTAAGCGCTGAAGATAATAAATAATAAGTAAAACAACATTACGAGTGCCATTAAGCTGACCGTCTCCAGCTACAATCTACTCAGAAATTTTTCCTTTTCTTTAAGTATTTGCTCTAATTTATCTAGTACATTAAACTTTCTTGCTTTATTTACTAAAACTTCCATGTCTATTTTATCTCCTTGAGCAACGACTACAGCAAAAGCATCTTCATAATCTTGCTGAGAACCATAAACTAACTTTGCAACTATAATATCTTCAAGAGACTCAACCCAAGCCCATGTGTTAAATATTTCCATTCTTAATTTGTTGGCGATAACTTCTCTGTCTAATTCGTTATAAACGCCCTTTATATCTGCATGAAGAATTGGAAAATTGTCGTGAAAAATAGTATAGTGAGAGTTAAGATTAAGTACATTTTCAATAAATTCTCTTTCCTCAACTTCAAAATTTTCTTTCTTAAAAAGAGTAGCAAGCCTTTCTAGTTCCTTTTCGGTAGCTTCTACTATTACGTCAATATCTTGAGTTAATCTTGGCCTTCCATAGTAAATAGAGATTAACCCTCCAACAATAACGTAATTAATTCCGCTATTTTCTAATACTCTTACTAGCAGCTTAAAGAAATCTGAGAATTCGCTCATGTGCTTCTAATCCTCTTTCTGTAAGCTAAAACAAACTTTCTTACATCTTCTTTTTTTTTCCCTTTAAAGGCATTCATAAAAAATTGCTCAATCTCACGATAATTTGAGTCAAGTATTTCAAGTGGATTTAAACCAAGCTTCTTTATTCTACTTACTTCTTTCATTATATCGATTGCTCTTTTGTTGTCTAGCATTCTTAACCTAGCAAAGCTATACAAACTTATAAACCTATCTTGTAATTTAACCTTGTGTATTAAAGTTGTAATTTGTTCAATAAGTATCCTCCTTGAGGTAAGGCCTCAATTTTTGTTTCAACTCGTATTTTTGAAGTGCTAATCTTAAGCTAACAATTTCTTAAATTTTTGTAACAAAAGTTAGTTTATATTAAAGTTCTTACTAGAAGGAAAAAGAACAATCACATCTTTCATTCTTTCCTTTGGATCAACTTCAAGATGAACTAACTTACCATCTTTAACTTTTCCAACTAAGGTAGTTCTAAAGGGCGCATGAAGCTTAAATTCTACATCCCACTCCTTCGGCCACGCTGGTAAAAGGTAAATTCGCTTACCGTCTACCTGCAATAGCATAGATTGGAGAGCTTTCATCAAAACACTACCATGATCTTGATCTGGTACCCAATCGTAGTTTGGCCCCCAGAAAGCTGGAAAACGCGACTTCTCATACTTCGTTCTTGCTCTCTTTACGACATACTCCTTTACTTGTTCTGTTTGTCCAAGATATGCCATAAAGATGTCATCTTGCCTCCATCCAAATGCTCCTTTGTCAGTTCGATTCTTAAACGCTTCAATACCCCATTCCATATTTTGTTTTCCAATTGCGATAAGACGAAAGGGAAAAACTGCATAAAGTTCAGGGTTCTCAACGTTGTGTTTTTCTCTGAAATCTTGTGCAGGTGCAAGCATTATCTTTCCATCTTTTGTAAACTTTACTGGTAAATTTGGAAGTTTTTCTTTTAATTTTCTCCAAAAGTTGATTTGTTTAGTTTCTACTAATTCTTCTGGCAACGCTAGTAGTCTTGATACTACAGCATGTAAACCTGCAATTTCTGGCATTGGGTTTATACATTCCCACCATGTTTCAAGAGCTTGTGCTGGGTAAATAAGCAACTTTCCATCAGGACCCAAGTTATAATGCTGGTCAAAGAACGTAAGAATTTCTTGTGTAAATGGCAGCACTACTTCTCTTAAGAATTTTTCATCTTCCGTATAATCAAAGTAATCAAGCATTAGCCATATTAACTCAAGGCCAGCTATCCACTCCCACTTGTGCCATCTGCTTTCTTGTAGCTTATCTGCTCTCTCTTCAAATGGTTGCCATCCATAAGTTTCAGTAAAGACATCACCCCAAAAGTAAATACATTCTGGGATATAGGCCCCTTCATGGCCGAAATAACGTTTTGTACGGAACTTAAAAAGAGGCATAAGCTCTACGTACATTTTAAAAAGTGGTTGCATCATTTCAAAGTCTCCAGAAGTACACATGGTGTAGTAAGGAAGACGCGTGTTTTGCCACCAATAACCTGGACCCCACCTACGATAATCAGGATCGCTTGACTTCTCATCCGAAGGGACTGTAAAAAGTGAGCCGTTGAACTTGATTGGATAGCTTCCACGACCTGCGCAAGCATTCATATAACGTTGAAGAGTGTATGCTTGGGTTAAAACGAAAGTATCTCCTTTACTTTTACTAAAACTATTTTCAGAAATATGAATCCAACTGCGGTTCCAGAAGTTTGTCCACCATTTTTCATGTTCTTTTCGACGCTTTACCAAAGGAACTAATTTTGCTTCCTTTAAAATTTGTCTAGTTTCATTGAACCACTCTTCTAGGTTCGCAGGATGTTTTGTATGTACCGCTATTTCAAAGACATGAGTTCTGCTTGTTTTTGACGCTAACGTTAGATCATCAATCTTCTCATATCTTTCTGTTGTAACTAGTGCTCCAAAAGTTCTATGTAAAAGAGGATCTTGTCTTGGAAAGTCTGCTATTCCTTGGATCCTTGCGCATAAGTCTGGGCCAATTGATTTTATGTTATGGTGGCACCATCCAATGTAATCTTCTAGTCCAGTTAGAACAATATCTGGTTCTATAATTGTTTTTTCTGGCCTTCTAAAAAATATGTCGCTAACTTCAACATTTAACAATTCTGTTTGTTTTTTTCTCCATAGCTCAACTGACGCAACAACAGAAGTTGGTTTTTGTGTATAAATTTCTATAACTATTATTGGATTGTTAGCATCAACCCATAATCTCAAATTAACTTCGTTGTCACCTTTTTTATAATGGACATTCATAGTAGCATTTTTTACGTTTAGCACTTGCTTAAATGAATCAATATTTTCCTTTAAGTTGCTGTCTACATTTACGCGAATTGCACCTACTTTTACTAAACGCCCATAATCATCCCAACTGTCTGTTCTTGCAATGTAAAATCTTAAATCTCCTGATGGCTCAATCCATGCATTTAATGCTACTTCACCGTTTCCTAGTGGCATAGTTTCATTGTAATCTTCACTTGGAGTGTTCCAAATTACTTCGTATGGGTTGTTACTTAACATAAAATAAAGTATTGTCCTCTGTGGTTAAAAATCTTTGTGCTTATGTTGTTAACTTGTCAAAATGAGAAAAATACAACTATTTTTTCCTATTTCCTCTTGTACAGGGTATGAGCTATATTCGTAGGAACACAGTAAATTATAAATAAAACATATCGTACATTACTTGCTTTAAAGTAAGCAATTAATATACAAGAAAGCTACACGTTATTGTTTTTTCAAGATTTTTTATCAAATAAGTGCCTTTACATGGTTTTTTAGATGGAGAAAATAAAGAGACTGTCAACTTAAGACATTCAACTACGTCGTGGCTTTTAGTAAAACTATGTTCTCTAGAGAACTTCAGTTTTAATCCAAAGAATGAAATAAGAATAATAAATAAAGTTATCGTGCTCATCGTTACCAACTTAAATGTTGTTCAACTTAAAAATAAGCCTTAAGTTGACAGTCTCAAAATAAAACAAAGAAGTTTTATAATTTTCATTTCTTTGAACTCTTCGTTCTCGAATATTGTTGCTCCACATTAAGTGTTTTTTGTCATTAGCTGCGGAAAATTATTTTTCATCCAGTCGATTGTTTTTTCTATTGCCTTATCGGCAGGTATAGAATGGCCTGAGTCATGTACAATCAGCTGTTTTGGCTCCTTTGCTTTTTCGAAGAGTTTCATACCGTTCTTAAAAGGTACTACGTCGTCATATTTGCCTAGTTGAATTAGGAGTGGCCTTGGAGAAATTTTATCAACGTAGTTTATAGGGTCTACAGATGCAAGCATAGTTCTAACAAATGGCAGTGTTAGCACAGATGGTGGTACACTACGTCCAATTGTACTGTTGGAAATTGCCTCTACAAGGTCACCACCTGGAACATAAAGTATAACACCAGAAACTCTCTTATCTACACCTGCAACTACCCCTCCTAGTATTCCTCCCATACTTACTCCCGCAAGTATGAGCTTCCCTTCTTTAACCCAACCCTTTCTGAATGCAACATCTATTGCTAACCTATTGTCAACTATTGTTTCGTTCCAGTAACTTAACATAATTTCTGGCTGAAGACTCATAAAGTCTATCTGCCTTTCCCCATGCCCTCTTGCATCAATCGCCATTATCGAAAATCCAAAGTCTCTTAAGAAGATTCTAAATGCCAAAGAGTCTTCTTTCTTTCCACCTAAACCATGGAGAAATAGTATCAACTTATCGGATGTCTCAAATTTATTTTGAGCAATCAAGCCTGGAGTTTCTTCATCGTAACCTATTATTCTAAATGTACTTAAAACCATTTCTTCTTTCTCAACTTTAGAAATCACTTTACAATCTACTTTTTCTTTAACTTCTTCGTATTCTTTTTCATGATTGTTCATAACTGTATTCTACAATTCAAAAGTTAATAAACTTTTACGAAGAAAGTCTTCTATTAAAGTAGAATTCTCTTGCATTATCTCTTAAAAGCATTTTAGCTATTCTTATAGCTTCGGCTTCACTAAAAATTCCTTCTTCAACTTTTTCTGAGAGCACTCTTGCTATATTTTTTCTCGCAATTACTGTGTGGCCATATACTCCTTCTACAAATAGGTAATCTCCACCAAAACCAAAAATCTTATTTGCAGGGACAGCATCTAACCATTCACTTAGTGCTACTCTTGCCATATAAGGTGAGATTATATGAAGCCAACACATGTTTATATAAACATTCTGAAAATTCTTTGCTATTGCTGAAAGTTCTCCTACGTAAGGGTATGCGCCATGGAATAGGTCAAATTTAACTTCTTTGTACTTCCTGAAGAGATTAATCAACAAGGTAGGGTTTGAGTTTGTAATTATGTTGTTGTTTCCTTCTTGTAATCCAACATGAATTTGCACTGGTAGTCTACTTTTTCCTGCCAACTGGACTATCTTATGAAAAATAAAGTCTTGGTATGGTCTAAGGTCTTCGAATTTTAGTCCTTCAGGTTTTTCTTGACTGTGTATGTTTTTGAATACCTCTTCAGCTTCATTTTCAGAAAATTCTTTGAACAATAAAGGTCTTTCGTAAGCTAATCCTGTTTTTATACCAACTATTTTATCCGATGCTTCTTCAACTTTACGTTCTAAAACTTGTATGAGGTCATAAAAAGAGTGAATTTGGCTTCTGTAATGTTTTTCAAGCCTTTCAATATCTTCTTTACTTCTAATAGTAACGAAGCCATCAAATCTCTTTACTGGAGCAAAGAGTTCTTTGTCAATGTCTAAGAAATCGATTTTTGTATCTAATGCATCTAGAATAGAGATTTCTATTAGCGATTTTTCTTTTAGTATCCATCTATAAATTCCTGGTTTGTTAGCCTCTATCATACGAGAAATAAGCTTCTTATAGGTAGTTTCATCGATCCCGTTGATTCCATAAAGATCTTTAACAGCTATATTTATAGCTCTCGCATATCCTGTGTTTTGAATTCTTTCCCAATATGGCTTAAATACCTTAAATCTCTCTTCTATTGGAATTTCTGGATTTCTTACAAAATTAAGCTCCTCATAAGACATGCCAGAAGAAATAAGGTCTGAAGAAGCATAATGCGATAAAAATATTTCAAACAAATCTGGAGTTTTTTCTAATCGTTGCTTTTCTTGTACAAGATGCTCGTGAGTGTCTATGATTTTAATCTTGTCTATCGCTTCTTTAATTTTGTAATAGGTATTAGGCCTGTTTTCGTTCTCGTAAGTCATAATTTTAATTCTTTAGTTTAACTATTTATTAATTTACTTTGAGACTACTAACCCAAGGATACCTAAAACTGCATTTTTGCTTCTAATAGGAACTTAAATTTATATAGGAAAGCTAAAGTTATCCCCTGAAAACAAATAAATTTTATTTCTCTTAAGATAAAAACCTGACCTCTATTACTAAGTTCTTTTTGGTCTTTCTTGTCTTATTTTTAGTTAGTAGTTTCTCATAACTTTAGTTCGTGTTTCTTTCTTGTCTTCTTTATTATTTTATGTAAAAAGTTTCTTATAGAAAAATATATAAGCATGCTACTACATATAGGTAAAGATAAAGCATTAAAAATGGCAAAAGTGCTTTATCTTAAGTGTACTCGTTGCGGAGCAACTTATGAGTTCGATATTAACCTTAAGCTATGTAAAAAATGTGGAAGTGGGCTCTCGATTGAACTAAGCTACGACAGCAAGTTTGAACAGCTGAATTCTCAATTTGGATTATGGAAATTTGCGCCAGTGCTTCCAGAAGTTAAGGAAAAATTTAGGATTTCCCTTGGTGAAGGTAATACTACATTACACAGGAGTAAAAGAATAGAAAAGGAATTAGGAATCAAAGAGCTATTCCTAAAAGATGAAACCATAGAGCCAACTGGTTCCTACCTAGATAGAAGTTCTGCTCTTTTCGTATCTTTTGCGTTAGCGCAGGGTATAAGGAGAATAATTACTTATTCAACCGGAAACCTCGGAGCTTCATTAGCAGCTTACTCTTCGAAAGCTGGAATTAGCCTTCAAGCGTATGTGAAACAAGGCATTGATCTTGGAAAACTCTACCAAATGATTGCTTATGGTGCAAACGTAAGCGTAGTCGAGACTTTTAAAGAGCTAAAGGGGAAGAATGGAACCGCCACAGTAACAGAGTATGACCCCTTAGTTAACGAAGCTAAAAAAACTATAATGGAGGAAGTATTCTTTCAACTTAATTCTAGACTACCTGATTACGTAATAGTTCCTATGGGTGAAGGTGGTCTAGCTTATGCTACCTACAAGGCATTAGATGAACTAAGAATCCTAGAAGATACTAGAGACAAAAAGACAAGAATAGTTGGCGTTCAACCAGAAGGTTGTGAACCGATTGTAAAGGCATACTCTAGAGCATTAAACTCAGTTGAACTAGAAGTTTCACCCAAAACTAGAATTTTTGACCTAAGTGTTACTAATCCTAAGTTTGGGAACGCTGCACTAAGAGCAATAAGAGAAACAGAAGGGATTGCAACATCTGTTAACGAAGAAGAAATTTTAGATGCTATAAGCCTCTTAGCAGAAAAAGAAGGGTTACTTGCTGAACCAGCTGCAAGCTTAACAATAGCAGCACTAAGAAAATTAATTGAGCAAAGAGAAATAAGCAAAGAATCAACTATAGTTTGCTTCGTAACAGGAAGTGGTCTTAAGGATCCAAGAATTTTAAAAGAACTCGCCCTTAGAAAGTCGAACTTAGGAGAATTAATTGAAGAGCTAAGTGGTAGTAAGATGCTAAACTCTACGAAGATGAAAATTCTAAAGATCCTATCTGAAAAGGATGTATATGGCTATCAAATATGGAAAGAGTTAAGAGAAAAGTACGCATTAAGCATAAAAATTCCAACAGTTTACCAGCATTTGTTTGACTTAATTAATGAAGGCTACGTAGAAAAATCGGTAACACTCACAACTTCTGGAAGAAAGAGAACATACTACAAACTAACTGACAAAGGAAAGGCCTTAATATGAATACCACTTTAAAAATCATCATCAGTTTCAAAATAGGTAGAGCTCAAACAGAAATAAGATTATTTAAAACAAAGATGAAGTACTGCAAACTTTCAGGTCGTAGACTTCTTCAAGTTCAAAGCCCTTCGAAGAGCTTGTGAAGAATTGAAGTACATTTACCCTGACAGGGGAAGAGGCTTATGAGGGCTTTCTACGAACCCAGAGAGGCCCAAGGTTTATGAATCCCAAATGTTACGTAAGTTTCAAAAGACTATATAGCTCAGACCTTAAGTTACTCTCTTATTTGTCCACTTCCGTAAACTATGAACTTCGTAGTTGTAAGCTCCCTTAAACCCATTGGTCCTCTTGCGTGCAACTTTTGAGTACTTATTCCAACTTCTGCTCCAAATCCGAACTGATTTCCATCTGTAAATCTTGTTGAAGCGTTAACGTACACTGTAGAAGCGTCAACTAGTTTAGTAAAGAGTTTCGCATCTTCAATATTTGAGGTAATTATAGCTTCTGAATGCTTAGTTCCATATTTGTTTATATGTTCTATGGCTTCTTCTATTGAATCTACCACTTTAACTGCTAATGTTAGATCCATGTACTCTTCATACCAGTCTTCTTCCTTAACTTCTTCAATGCTTTGTACAATTTCTCTTGTTCTAGGACAACCCTTAATTTTCACCTTGTACTTCTCTAATGAACTAACTAGAACTGGAATGAATTCTTTTGCAATTTTACTATGAACTAAAAGCTTTCTTACTGCATTGCAAACTGTTGGTCTTTGCACCTTCGCATTGACTATTATTTTTATCGCCATGTCAAAATCAGCATCATAATTAACAAATATGTGATTGTTTCCTGCCCCAGTCTCAATTACCGGAACCTTTGAGTTTTCTCTAACATACTTTATGAAACTAGCACTTCCTCTCGGTATGATTAAGTCTATGTAGTCTTGAAGGCCAAGCATAACTTTTACTGCTTCTCTACTCATGTTTTCGATGATTTGTATCGATTCTTCTGGCAAAAATCTGGAAATTGCTTCTCTAATTACTTTTACTATAGCGATGTTCGAATTTATTGCCTCTTGTCCTCCCTTTAAGATAGCTGCGTTTCCAGATTTAATAGCTATTCCTGCAACATCAGAAGTAACGTTGGGTCTTGCTTCGTATATTACTCCAACTACCCCGAAGGGAACTCTAACCTTAAGTATTTCTAAACCATGCCTTGTTGTCCATCCTTCGACAACTTCACCTACTGGATCAGGTAGGGTAGAAAGTTCTATCAAGCCATTTGCCATTTCTTCGATCCTTTTTTGGTTTAAGAGAAGTCTATCAACAAGGGGAACATCTCCCAATGTCTTCTTCAGTGTTTCTACATCCTTCTCATTCTCTCTCAAGATGTACTCTTTGTTTTCAACTATGGCGGTGGCAGCACTTCTTAGTGCTTTGTTTTTTGTTTCACTGCTTGCAACTGCTAAAATTTTAGAAGCTTCCTTGGCTTTTTTAGCCTTTAAAAGAACTTCTTCGTAAACATTGCTTGAACTCATTTATGAACTTTTAAAGCTTTACGCAAAATTTTTAAGCTTTTCTCAGGTTAGTGTATCAGCGTCCCTACTTTTTCGCCAGATAGTACTTTGCCTATTGTGTTTTTCTTTCTTCCATTAGCTATAACTACCTTTACTCCTGCCCTTCTTGCTATCATTGCTGCTTCTAGCTTTGTTTTCATTCCACCTCTTCCAAGCTTGCTGCTACCTCCAATGCTTGACTTTATTCTGCTGTTTATTTTTCTTATTTCTCTAACTAACGTAGCCTTTCCGTTTTTGTTAAAAGCCATAAAACCATCAACGTTAGTTAATATGATAAGCAAGTCTGCCCTAATTTTCGAGGCAATTATTGCAGAAAGTCTGTCGTTGTCACCAAATCTAACTTCTTCTGGTACGTAAGGGTTAACCGGAACAAGCTCTTTTACTGATAGTGTGTCGTTTTCGTTTACTATTGGAATTATGCTTCTTGAGAAAAATGTTTTCAGAGTCTTCCACAAGTTTTCATATCTATACTTATTTGCTAGGTCTTCTTCTGTTAAAAGAACTTGGGCTACTGAAATGCCGTAGTGCCCAAAGTACTTTGAGTAGTAGCTCATTAAAATTGGCTGTCCTACTGCGGCACACATTTGCTTATAGTTTAAGCTAAGCTTATCTGGAGTGGTGTTCAAGTTTAGTTTTGAAATTCCGCATGCTATTGCTCCAGAAGTTACGATAACGAAATTCTTTGCTTTTTCTCTATTTTTTGCTATCTGCTCAACTATAGAACGGATCATCTTCGTACTTATTTTTCCATTCTCATCCGTTATAACAGAGGTGCCAATTTTTACAACGACAGTTTCTAGCTGTTTTTTGCTCAATCTCAATTTTTTGGCCAAAAAATAGGAAATAAAAATCTTTTTGGGCTTTTAACTTAGTCTAAAGGTTTATAACTGCTTTTTTAAGCATAGACAATAGAATGAGACCGCTCTGGTATATAGGTCCAGGGGAAGAGGCGCCTGAAGAAATTAACGTAGTTATTGAAATTCCAAAAGGAGGACACGTAAAATACGAGGTAGATGAAAAAACAGGTATGCTAACTGTAGACCGATTTCTTTTTACTTCTTTTATGTACCCCTTTAACTATGGTTTTGTCCCACTAAGCTTAGCAGAAGACGGGGATGCACTTGACGCTGTAGTACTTTGCGACGCTGAACTTGTTCCAGGTTCAGTAATCAAAGTAAGGCCTATCGGAGCACTTCTAACAAAGGACGAAAGGGGTAGAGACGTTAAGGTGATTACAGTTCCAACAAAAAGCATAGATCCTCAAACAAGCGTAATTGATGACATCAATGACCTCTCAGAAGCTACAAAGAAACAAATAGAATACTTCTTTAAGCACTACAAAGAGCTTGAGCCAGGAAAGTTTGTTGAGATAATTGGATGGGCTGATTCTAAGGAGGCTAAAGAGATAGTAGTTAAATCAATAAGAAGCTTTAAAGAAAAGGAATACTCAGAAGTTTAGTAGTTAAATTGTAATTTTCTTTGTCTTAACAAAGATTTAAGTAAGTTTGAGTTAATTAGAACATCGTTAAAGTTTGCTTTTATCTTTGAGAATGCTTCTTTAAGAGCGTCGTTTAATGTAGAAAAACTCTTGAAGTTTTCTTGCAATGCTTTTCTTACTCCCTCCCTAACTATCCACACTCCAACTGGCATGTAGTAAGATGGTAAGGCTTCTCTAATTATTATTGCACCGCCAGAGCGCCTTATTTTGTTAAAGTACTCCAGTGTAGCAAACCTTGAAGCATAGTAACAACCACCTATTGAAGCATATGTTGTTCTTCCATCTGGTCCTTCAAAGTCGCCCGCTATTGCTGGTGCTTCACTCCACGTATTCCAAACTGACCCTTTATGAAATATTTCGATGAACTCGTACCTCCAAACTCCTGGAATCAATATTACTGAAAAAACATTACCCATGCTACTTGAGAAGAATACTCTGTATTCGTCTATACTTGGAAAATCTTTAATTTTGTTCATTAGGAACTTTGCCAAAGAGTCGTCCACAGCTGTTATACTCCACCTTGTTGGAACAACTTTTCTCCTATATTTTGAGCCAAGCATCCCTAGACTAAAAACTTGTTGTATAGTGTAAAGGCTTCTTTTTTGCTCATAAAGCTTCCAAATTGCCTCTGTTGCCCTTAAGTCCTTATCGTAGTAAACTTTCTCTATTGCTTTGTCTGAAGTAGAGGGTGTGTATTCCATTCTTTCTAAGTATCCATATGGGCCAAATGGTTGTACGTCTTCGCTTAAGTAAATCTTTGATATAATTTTACCCTTAAAATTCACATGCGTATCTACAGGCTTGCTTGAAAGCGCTAAGTCATGTAAGTTTAAAAGAAAGTTGTAATTTTCTGGTGGCTTATCTGCTCTTACTTGGTACATTCCTCTTACTAAAGAAGTAACTCTTTGAACATACTCTTCTATTTGTGCATTATACCAATAGTCAAACTTGGACAAGTAAGAAGTATCTCCTTGGAAAGGAGGTACCATAGGTCCAACCATAACCTTTGGATAACCAAATCTTCCAACGAATACAGATGGCGGGCTTGACCCAAAGATCTCATTTCTATTTGCAATTTCAAGCTTAGAAATACTTGAAGTCCTAACAAGTATTGGACATGTTGGCTTTCCACAAAGAAGTTTTGTACCTCTGCACAGTAAGCAAATATTCACTTGACTTTGTTTTTTGTTTGAAGAGTTACTGTAAAGTTTTTGCTGGAGCATCTCAATCTACTTTTATTACAAAACCCTTACCTACTTTTTTTAAGTTTACAACTAAAACTCCATTTTTAAGTTTAGCCTTTGCGCTTGCAACGTCTACTTCTCCTGGTAAGCTTATTTCTAAAACATAGTTTGTTGGTTTGCCTAAAGTTCTCCTTCTAGCAACTATTGAGCTGCATGGTGCCCTTATGTACAACTTTCTTTCACTTATCCTTAAGTCTATTTTCTCTTTTTCAACTCCAGGCAAATCCACTGTTACTATATACTCTTCTGGAGTTTCATTTAATTCATAAAGTGGGACTATACAATTTTCTCTTTCTTCAAACTGTTTGATTTCTCTCATGAGTTCTTCCTCCTCTTCTCTAGCCTTTCTAATTAAGTTTCTTAGTTCCTTCATAAAATCATAAAAGAAGTCTTCACTCATTTTCATCACCTCAAACAAGCAAGGATGGCATTTCAAATTCCTTCGATTTTCCAGCCTTGGCCATTTCGTTCGACGTTCTCCTCATTAGATCTCTAAACCTCACTCTCATCTCTTCACCGGACTTAATTAGTTCTGAGACATCAGACTTCATCTCCTCTATTCCAACTAACATATTAAGTGCTACAGCAGCTGCTCCAGGATCAGGATAGTTTGGAAATGACTCTACAAAGATTCCTAAGGTGGGGATGTTGTACTTAAAGCAATAGTACAGGAAAACTGCCTTAGGCCCTGCTAAGAAGGCAGAGTCTAAAGGTTTCATGTTTTTAAAGTTAATTTTGTCTTGTAATTTTTCTCTTATGTTCGTTATAAAATATGCTGCTGGCGTTTCAGTTTCAAGTCTATTTGGGTCTGCTAGTCCTCCTATTGAGATAACTAAGGAGAAGTTCTTCTTTGTTAGCCAATTGCACAACGACCTTGAGAACAGTTTACTAATTTCTGCTGAAATTGGAACTTCTGAAGTTAGTACTGAAAGAGAAGAATTTGAGTGAATTAAGATTGGACTATAAAGCTTATTTTGCCTTACAACAACTATTGGTGATATTAGGTCCGACTCTACGTTAACAGAAGGTTCTAAAGCTTTTTGCTTAACTAAGTGAACTGCCGCTATTGTACCAAGTAAGCCTGTATCTGGTAAGCCTTCTAGTAACACTTGATTTTGAGGAATTGATTTTATTTCCTCAAAATTAAACTCTTCTGTTTCGCTCAATTCTTGATTTAAACGTCGTGTAAGTAATATTTAAAACTTTTACTTTCCTTAGTTAGCTAGCTTAAGAAGGGCTCAAGAATGGAAACTAACATTACTTTGTATGGAGGCGTTAACGAAGTTGGAGGAAACAAGATTCTTATCAGCACAAGAGAAGCCTCGATAATGCTTGATTTTGGGTTGTCTTATCAATCTAGAAGGAAATTCTTCTCGGATCCGTTCATCATTCCAAGGGATGTTGAAACACTAGTGAAGTTAGGCATCGTCCCAAACGTTCCAGAAATGTACAGTGAAAAGCTAGAAAAACCCTTTGATGCGCTTTTTCTTTCACATGCACATCGCGACCATACGGGGCACATAGGCCTTCTAAGGAAGGACATACCTACTTATGCGGGCGAAGCTTCATTGAACATATTAAAAGCTCTTAATGAGGCCTCAAGAAAAAGCATCGAGAGCGATATTCATGGAAAAATATTAAAATCATTTCATACTGGCGACGTAATAAAAATTGGTAACTTAGAAATAGCTCCAATTCATGTTGATCATTCAACACCAGGTTCTTATGGTTTTGTAATTAAAACTCCAGAAGGAAGCATTGCCTATACTGGAGACTTCAGGACGCATGGGCCTAAATTTAGTATGACTGAAGACTTCATAAGAAAAATGAAAGAGCAACAAATAGAAGTGCTTATAACTGAGCATACAAATATGCTAGATGGCGTCGTCTCTTCAGAGAAAGAGGTTGAAGAAAAAATAAGTGAAATAACACACTCTTGCGAAGGGCTAGTGATTGGAGACTTTGCTATAGCTGACATCGATAGGTATAACTCTTTTTACAACGCAGCTATGAGAAATGGAAGACAGCTAGTAATTACTCCAAAAAGAGCTGCAATCCTGAGCTCACTGAGGAACGATAGAAGAATTAACGTTAGAGCTGAAAACACATTTGTTTTAATGAAAGAAAAACAAAGGACATACGATTGGGAAGAAAAAATCTTTAAAGAATGGAAAACGATAGAACCCGAAGACGTATCGAAAAAGCAAAAGGAGTTCTTAGTCTTAATTCCTCAAGTCGAAATGCAACAAATTTTTAAAATTTCTCCAATTCCAGGTAGCGTGTTTATTTTTTCCTCTTCCGAGCCATTTAACGAAGAACTAGAAATAGATTACGATAGATTAATTAATTGGCTTGGTGCAATGGGTGTTCCAATGTATACTGTTCACGTGTCTGGTCATATAATGCCAATTCATTTAAAAAGAGTCATAAGAGAAGTAAGACCCAAGAAGGTGGTTCCAATTCATGGAGAAAATCCAGAGCTTTTTAAGAAGTATATCGAAGATCTCAACGTACAAGTGGAAATTCCTAAAGTCGGTTCAAAAATTTCACTAGGTTAAAAGAAAAATGTTACCAGTTGGTGATGAAAATCCAAGAACTATAACTCCTTTTGTCAACTATGCTATAATCTTAGTTAACACAATAATTTACCTTTACGAGTACATTGTTCCAAGTAGAGTTTATGATGAAATAATTGTAGAGTATGGCTTTATTCCAGCAAGGTTTCTTCAAACTTTTAACTTCTTTCCAATTTTTACTTCTATGTTTATTCATGCTGACTTATTACACCTGCTTGGAAACATGCTATACCTTTACATTTTTGGAGACAATATAGAAGATGCTCTAGGTCACTCTGGCTACCTTCTTTTTTACCTCCTTTCTGGAATTGGCGCCAGCATTTTTCATTTTTTAAGTGATCCTCTCTCGCCTTACCCTGCAATAGGTGCTTCAGGTGCAATTTCTGGAGTTCTTGGAGCTTACTTTGTTCTTTATCCTCTCTCTAGAGTTAGAACTCTAGTTACGCTAGGTTTCTTCATAACTTTCATTCGAGTACCTGCATTCGTATACCTGTTAATTTGGTTTATTTACCAATTTTTTTATGCTTCTCTGCCTACTGTATCTGGAGTTGCATACTGGGCTCATATAGGCGGCTTTGTTGTTGGTGTACTCTTAATTAAGATATTTCCAAAAAGACGAAAAAGAAGATCTTCGTACTCCCTTAGCTTTGAAACGAGCTTTCCTTAAGCTAAAATTTCAACTTGCCACCGCTAGTTGTAGTTCTAAAAAGAAAAAGTTAAAAAATAGGACTTTAAGAATGTTGATAGCAGAAAAAGGGAGAATAGTAGAGTATTAAGATGTTACCTAAAGTGGAGTTAGGCGAAGTTAGTGGCTTAATGAAGGAAGTTAGAAGTTACGAAAGCCAAGTTGACATAGCTACCGTTGCAGACGAACTTGTCTACGATGTAGACGAACTTTTTCCAGTAATAGACACTGCAGAGGCTCTAGGATTCATTGAAGTCGAAGATGGTAAAATAAAACTAACGGAAGTTGGAAGTAAATTTTTAGATTGCAAGTATGAAGAAAGAAGCAAAATAGTTAAACAGCAACTCCTAAAGAATCAACAGTACAAAAGTATACTTGACGAAATAAAGAAGAGGGGGGAAGTAAGTAAAGAAGAACTTAAGGAGATTATTGGAAAGTTTGAAACCGTAGACGAAGAAACTTTAACTACTATAACTGAAAAATTTCTTTACTATGGTGTGTACTCAGATTTACTCGAGTATGACTCTAGGCGTAACGCTATTAAACCATACGAAAGTAACGATTAACGTCACAGACAATTGTTTCTTCTTAGAGTTTAAATTCCAGGCTTTCTTATTAAGTTTTTGTAACCAGCTTTCTCAATTCAGCGTAAGAAATCTTTTTAATTTCTTATTGTCAAGAAATTAATGAGATTATTCTATCAACATACTTAAAGAAGCTTCTTTTTTTAGTATCTCTTGGCCTTGGCAGGTCTATTTCTACTTCTTCAATTACCTTCGCTGGTCTCCCTGAAAGTACAATCACTTTATCAACCAAGTAAACTACTTCTTCAACGTTATGTGAAACTATTATTCCAGCTTCTACAGGAGTTTCGGGTGATTTTACCAATCTTATAAGAAGGTCTCTAAGACCTCTCGCAGTTAATTCATCTAAGGATGAAAGTGGTTCATCCATTAGCAGAAGAGAAGGTTCTCTTGCAAGAGCTCTTGCAAGCCCCACTCTTTGTCTCATACCTCCAGAAATTTCACGAGGGAAAAACTTTTCAAATCCGTCTAAACCAACGAACTTTATATACTTGTTTACTCTTTCCTTTTTTTCCTTCTCTGATATGTTTAGACTATCTAAACCTAGTTCAACGTTTTGTTCAACGGTTAGCCAAGGAACCAGTGCAAAGGTTTGGAAAACAAAGCTCATTTCATCTGAAGGTTGTAGTACTTCCTTCCCTTTAAAAAGTACTTTCCCTTTTGAAGGATGCATCATACCATCAATTATCTTTAGTAGTGTACTCTTTCCACAGCCAGAAGGACCTATGATGCCAACGAATTCTCCTTCGTTAACTGTGAAACTTATGTTCTGTATTACTTGAAATTCTTTGCTGTCAACAAGGAATACTTTTGCTACATCCTTTACTTCTAGTATTGGTGTTGATTTTTTGCTTTCCATCTTAATCACCAAACCTAAACCTCTTTATCCTGTTTAAAATTGGAATCCAAACAAGCCTATCAAAAGATGCAACAAAAGCAATAAAAACAAACAAACCTATAGTTAAAGCCATAATGTTGCCAGCATTTGAATATTCGTTTAAAAATGATCCTATTCCTTTTACCTTAAGTACTTGAGACCCAAAGGTTATGTATTCAGATACTACAAGAGCATTATAACCACCACCAAATGCTTGGATTGTGCCATAGAATACTCCTCCTGCAGAAGCTGGTAAATATATTCTCCATATCTTAGTGGGTGTCTTTATCTTGAAAGATTTTAGCATTTCTTCTATATCTTCGGGTATGTTGATAAGAGAAGTTACTACGTTAAAGAGAAGGTACCAAACCATGCCAGTCATGGTTAAAACTAGGCTTATTAGATTTATAGAAAACTGATTTATTCCTATAAGCGAAGAAATAAAAACTATTAAAAATGGAAAGAATGCTATCGCAGGCGTTGACTGCATGACATCAAAAATTGGAAGGAGTACCCTTCTTAGTACTGTTCTTGCGGCTATTGTCCCTAGAGGAATTACTAGCAAAAGAGTTATAACATATGCCATAAAAACCCTCAAAAATGAATGAAGCATGCACGTCGTTGCTTCAAAAAGTGTTGATGAAATTGTTTGTAGTTGTGCAAGTCCAAAGGTCGTATTTTGAAGTATAGCATAAAGAGAAAATGCGAGGTAAATAACTATAAGAAAGGCTAAGCCCACCTTTACAAATCTGGCAACCGTACCAAATGTCTTTCTTATTCTTGGCTTAGTTGCTACAATCGAGCACAAGGAAAAATAGGTTTTTGCAAAAGTACTAAAAACAATTTTTGCAAAACTAAACATAAACTTTATTGTCAGAGCTGGCTTATGCATCACTTCGCTAGAAGTAAATTCATACCTAAAGTTTTTACTAAATTCTACTAAAGGGGACCAAATCAGCTCATGTATGAATATCACAAGTAGAAGAAGTACCAACAATCCAATAATGTAAGCGTTTAGGTTTCCAGTGTATGCTGCATAAAATAAAAACGTACCCAATCCTGGCAAGTTTACTTGTTCACTACCTAAGCTAAAACTTTCGGCCGCCATTAAAAAGTACCACCCTCCTCCAAAAGCCAAAATACTTCCGCTTACTAAAAATGGGAAAGTATAAGGAATCAGTATTTTAGAGATGAAGCTGGATTCCTTTAGATTAAACGCTCTTTTTAGCTCTAATACATCAGAAGGAATTGTTGTAAGTCCCTCAAGTGCTGCATACATTAAGGCCCACGCTTGACTAGTAAATATTAAAAATATTGAAACTAGCTCAGTTCCAAGTCTTCCAGGAGCAAGTTGCCTTATTACAAGTAAGCCCGCTGGTAAAAAACCAAGTATTGGAACAGATTGCAAAACATCCAGTACTGGAAACAATAACTTCAACAAACGTTCTGATTTTGAAACTTTGATTTCAAGAAGTATTGCAGAAGCCAGTCCAAGGAAATAAGCTGCAGTCATTCTTCCCAACGAAAAAAGAGAAAGGATGGCTAAGTTCTCTAAAGAAGTTTCAAATAGGTTAGCTCTTATAGTAATTAGTTTTGTCGGTACTGAAGTTATTAAAATAGCAACAAGCAAGATAGAAAAGTAAGTTTTTGTTCTGGTAGGTACTGCTGGCATAGTACATCGCCGTTTCAGGCAGTCTACTGAAGATTAATGGGGTATAAAACTTTTCTACTGGATTAAAGTTAATTCTTCTCTTACCTCTCCTAAGAACTTCTCGAGGTATGGAAGCACTATTTCCAGTAATATAGCATCTATAGCAACCTCCAAAAATGCCTTAAAGTTAATGAACGCAATTATTGGGACTAAGATACTAATTTGAACTCCTAGTATTAAGCCCGACCATACAATTACTGTTAGCCAAACAAAGGGCGTTTCAACTACCTCGCCCAATATGCAAGAAGGAATTGCTGAAATCCTTTTTCCTACGAACTTATGTTTGTAAAAATAACCTGCTGCAAAAGCTAATATAAAGTTTCCAAATGGTACGAATGGATTCTTAATGAAAAGCACGGTCGAAGCTATGGTACTTAAAAACCCAACGATGCCTCCTTCTAGAGGACCGACGTAGATTGCAGTAAATAAAGCTGGTAGCTGAGACAACGTAAAAGCTACGTTTACTAGTGGTATTGGTAGAGGAATAGAATAGAATCCAAGTACATTACCCGCAATGCCCATTAGAACTATGAAAACTAAGGACCTTGTTTTTATTTTCATAAAACTGTAGTTTGTTTCTTACTACTATATAAACCTTGTTTAAATTAACTGAAATTGTCAATAATGAACTTAGCTAACTTGATGCTGTCTGATTTTCTTTGAATCATGATGTTGTAAGTAAAAGCTTTAATACCATTTTTTTCAATCTTTTCCTTCAATTTTGCATCTGCTTTGTCTATTATAATCGCGTCTATTAAACCTGAATAAATCTTTGAAACAGTCACGGGAGAAACTTCTAGCTTTAAGTTTCTTAGCATCTTTGCCAATGGTCCCTTGATAACTTTGCCTCCAATTATTGGAGAAACTGCAACAGAGAAAGAAGTTCTCCTTTCTATGGCTTCTTTTACCTCCTTTATGTGAAGTATTGGACCAATACTAACCAACGGATTACCTGGTGGAATGACTATAAGGTCTGCCTTCTCTATGGCTTCAACAACTCCTTCAGAAGGTGTTAGTTTCTTATGTACAAACTTTATCTTCTTCACTCTTGGTTTCATCTTAAGTTTTACAAGGTACTCTTGGAAGTGCATTTCTCCAAGGTTCGTTACGATATGAGTTTCAAATGGTTCGTTTGTCATTGGCATAACATTTACTTTAACTTTAAGTTTCTTGCATATCAACGAAGTAATTTCAGACAAACTTTTTCCTTGATTCATTAAATTAGTTCTAAAGATGTGTGTTGCAAGATCTTTATCTCCTAAGTTGAACCAAGTCATTTTTTTGTCGTACTTAGCTAGTTGTGATAGCATGTTAAAAGTGTCTCCAGATACTCCCCATCCTCTTGATTTTTCAACTATTCCTGCTAACGAGTAAGTTACTATGTCTAAGTCTGGAGATATATGGAAACCTAGTAAGTTTATGTCATCGCCGGTATTTACTATAGCATAAATATTTTCAGGCTTTACAACTTCAGTTAGTCCAACTAGTAGCCTTGAAGCTCCAACTCCACCGCACAAAACAGCTACCTTAATGTTCCTCATCCCAAATTACAACCTCATCTACAATTTTTCTCTTAGGTGCTTGAGGCACCTCTTCGGGATAGCCTATTGAAACAGCGGCTATTGGCTCCCAACTTAATTTAACTTTAAGGACTTCTTTTACTTCTTCTTGAGCAAACAAGGGAGCGCATCTCCAATTTGAACCAAGGCCAAAAGCATGAGCCAGTAAAATAAGATTTTGAATTGCTGCAGATGCGCTTTGTATTGCCATTACTTTTTCATAGTTGTTCCTTTTTTCATCAGGGTATTTTTGCATCTCGCTCATGTCTATGAAAACAACTATTATAACTGGAGAAGAAATAAATCTTTCATGCGAGTCTTCTATAAGTTGTTTTATGATTGTTTCATCAACTTTATCTTGTCTTAAGTCTTTCTCCCACTTTCTTGCCATTGCAAGAGAGAAAGCCTCCTTTGTTTTTTCACTAGTTATTACAAAAAACCTCCAAGGCTGACTGTTGTGCGCAGAAGGTGCCCATGTCGCAGCTTCTATTAGTTCTCTTATTTTTTCTCTTTCTACTTCTCTTCGTAAAAATTTTCTAACAGTTCTTCTTGTTTTAATTAGTTTCTTAACTTCTAGTGGTTCTATCGCCATTTTTAAGAAATTACTGAAAAAGGTATACTTAAATCATTAACGCATTGCTCCTATACATACCAGAAATGAAAACATACTTGATTAAGAAAAACTTATAAAAACTTTCTTAAGAGTAAGAATCATGAGTAAACTTGGAGTTGCGCTCGTAGGCTGTGGATTCATAGGAAATGCCCATCTTCAACAATGGAAATCTGTAGAAGATGTGGATGTAAAGGCATGTGTTGATGTAGAAGAAGAAAGAGCAAAAGAGTTAAGTCAAAAGTACAAAGTTCCAAGGTATTATACGAGTATTGAAGGTATTTTAAAGGATAACTCAATTGATATAGTTGATGTTTGTACTCCAACGTATACGCACAGAGAAGTCGTCGAAACCTTACTCGAAAGTGGAAAGAATGTTATAGTAGAGAAACCAATAGCCTTGAAGCTAAGAGATGCCAAAATAATGGTAGAAAAGGCGAAGAAAAGTGGAAAAAAGCTGATGGTAGCTCACGTTCTCAGATTTTGGAATGAGTACGTAATAGCGCATGAATTAATAAATGAAGGAAAAGTTGGCACTCCAATATTTGCAAGAGCGCACAGACTTTCTGCATTTCCTTCTTGGGTTTGGAAAAACTGGCATGACTTCATAGACAAGGGAGGCGGAGTCCTAATAGATATGAGCATACATGACCTTGATTTCTTACGTTGGACTTTTGGAGATGTTCAAGAAGTTTTTGCAAGAGGTGGTACATTTCTAAGAAAAGGTGCAACCTCACATGACTTTACCGATGCTTTCATTAAATTTAAGAATGGAACTTTTGCCTATGTAGAAGGAAGCTGGATAATGCCAATTACTTTTCCTTTTTCTACGGAATTTGAAGCAATAGGTAGCAACGGCTCAATAAGCTTCACTAGTAGTATGCCAAATGAAGTAGTGCTTTATCAAAAGGATAAGCCAGTTCAAAAAATTTCAAGAAAAACAGAAGATCCCTACTTACTAGAACTTAAGGCCTTTACGGATGCCGTAAAAAACGACAAAGAGGTTCCGGTTCCTGGAGAAGAAGGATTAAAAACGCTCGAAGTGGCTCTTGCAGGCTTGCTCTCAGTAATAAAAGGAAAGCCAATCAGGTTACCTCTAGAAGAAGACTTCCCCTTCTGAGGTTCTCAGATTTAGTGGAAAAATCCCTTAACGGCGCTTAAACTAAAAGAGAAGAGTTTGCAAACTTTAATGTTTATATTTTGTTTATTTCTGTAAGGTAATGGAAGTAGAATGGTTTCTCTTTCAAAGAAGGCTATTAGAGCTCTTGGAGTTGCGGAAAGCTTCTATGAAACTTCAAAGAAGTCAATTCTTGCTGGAGTTGTTATGCGTGGAGATTTCTTAATAGATGGGTTTTCGTTTTCTTTTGTAACTCTAAGAGGAAATGACGCTACTAGCTCTGTAATCGACCTTTACACCAAACTTAATAGGAAGGATATAAATGTCCTAATGCTTGGTGGTGTTGTAATAAGTTTATACAACATAGTGGAAGTAAGCAAAGTCCACGAGAGTTTGAAGATTCCAATAATTGCTATAACTTACAACGAATCTGAAGGTTTAGAAGAACACATAATTAAAAACTTTCCAAACAATTACCAAGAAAAATTAGAGGCTTACAAGCGGTTAGGAAAAAGAGAAAAGCTAATACTTAAAACAAATAAAGAAGTTTTTGTTAGAGCTGAAGGAGTTGATCTAGAAAGTTGTAAGGCTTTGCTTGATAGATTTACCTTAAATGGAAAGATACCCGAACCTATTAGAGTTGCAAGACTCCTTGCAAGGTCTTTACTAAGGACTTTTGCTGAGTTTTAACGCATAAGAAAGTTCAACAAGAAACTTGTTACAATAGTTAAAAAAGGAATTACCAAAAATAAGTGCAAGATTCTCAGAACAAGGGTTCTCTTTGCTTTAAATTGGGCAAATTTTTTAAGAAAAGCTAAAATATTTGAAAAATGTTACTTGTGGAGGGGGTCGTAGTCTAGCTTGGTCTAGGATCTCAGCCTGGGGCGCTGGTGACTCGGGTTCAAATCCCGACGACCCCACTTTTTCTTTTGTTCAAAATGGTTTGTAGCTTGATAAATATGAAAATTATTATCTTCAGAAAAAGACTTTAAGAAGTATCTGTAGAATGGCTGAAAACTCATTTTTTATTTTTAGAACTCATGCTAAGCGTACTCTTTTAAAAGCTTGTTCCGTTGTTCATCATTTAATGGATTACTATAAATGAGGTTAACGTATCTAAAGTTTTTCATCTAATGCATATTGTCTGTAGAAGCAAAAGAGCTAATCCTCTGTCTTTATTTCAATTAAAAAGAGTTAAATTAATAAAATAATCTTTCCAAATCTATGTACCTTTTAAAACCCCAAAATATTGGTGCTTTTATTTGTCTTTTTCTTTTGTTAAGATAGAATGGAAACGCAAAAGAGTGAACTTCTCGGCTCTATGAAAGTTGACCTTTTTGCTTTATACCTTGTTCTCAGGTTACTTAAGCTTAATTCAAACGAAATTCGAATTAAAGTAAGTAACAAAAACTTTATAGAAGTTGTTCAGCTGGACAATGAGCAAATTTCCTTAGTTTATGCTAAAATTCCTTCTAAAGTAGAAGACCAACTACTGAACTCCTCTATTTCAATTAATTTGGAGAACTTCTTAATCGCGCTTCCAAAATTATCAAGCAAAAACATAAATGAGAGCATAACCTTAACGTTTGATAAAGAGCTGCTTCACCTAAAGTTTCGTGAAATGGAGACGAAGCTAAATTATGAGACTTTGAATACTGAGTTTCCTTCAATAGACAAAATAAAACTTGGAGGAACTTGCATACTACTAAACTTGGAAAAACTTAAGCTAAACGAATTTGCTCAATTCAGCAAGTATTATTCTTCGAAAGTTTTAATAAGCCTAAGACAAAACAACAGTTCTTCTTCAGAAATAGTATTTGAAGTTAATTCTGAAGAGTTATCTAGAAAAGTTGAGCTTCCGGTTATAGTAAAGAAAGACGAGTCTTCAAAAAAGTTTTTTGTTGGAAGTATTCTTTTACTTAAGGTTGTGACTGAGCTAAAAAAGTTAAGCAACCTTGGAATAAGAACAATTACCCTTTACTTTGGTGACGACAAACCTTTACTCTTACAACCAAACCTACCAATATTTCATGGTGAATTAATGTACTATTTAGCACCAATAGTAGAAGACAATGAAGTTAGTTAACGCTTAAAATTTCATAGTTAAAGGAAAACTTTTAAAGCATACTTTCTAATCATAACTCAAAATGACCCTACGCATCTACAACACTCTTACTAATTCTATAGAAGAGTTTCATCCAATCCAAGAAGGAAAAGTGAAGATGTTTGTTTGTGGACCAACTGTTTACGATGATCCTCACCTTGGGCATGCTAGAACTTATTCCTTCTTTGATGTTCTCGTAAGGTTTCTTAAATTCTCAGGTTATGAAGTCTTCTACGTTATGAATGTAACTGACGTTGGCCATTTAACGGAAGAAGGTGAAGACAAAATCATCAAAAGAGCTGGCTCTTTAGGGAAGCATCCAATGGAGATTGCAGATTATTACTTGTGGCGTTTTCTGGAAGCAATGGACAAGTTAAGAATAGCTAGACCAAGCATGATGCCGAGAGCAACTGGGCATATTCCAGAAATAATAGAACAAGTCTCAACTTTGATAAGTAAAGGTTATGCTTACGTTTCGAATGGTTCAGTTTACTTTGATGTTTCTAAATTTGAAGACTATGGAAAGCTTTCTCATAAGAAGATCGAAGATCTATTGCCTGGAGCAAGAGTAGAAATAAATCCTGAGAAAAAGGATCCAAGAGACTTTGCTCTTTGGATAAAAGCTGAGAAGGGTCACATCATGAAGTGGAATTCTCCATGGTCTGTTGGTTACCCAGGATGGCATATCGAAGATACTGCTATTGCCCTAAAGTACCTTGGAAGCCAGTACGATATACATGGAGGTGGCATTGACCTAGTTTTTCCGCATCATGAAGCTGAAATCGCCCAAGCTGAAGCCACAACAGGAATTAAGCCCTACGTTAAGTATTGGGTTCATACTGGGTTTTTAACGATAAGAGGTGAGAAGATGGCAAAGTCACTTGGGAACTTCATCGTTATTTTTGACCTCTTAGAAAAGTATAGGGCAGAAGCAATACGACTATACCTTTCTTCAACTCACTTCAGAAAGCCATTAGATTTCGATGAAAATGAGCTAGAGCGTGTAGAAAACAGAATAAATGATTTAGTCAACAACCTTTCAACGATCAACGATGCAATAAGAGATGGTGGTGGTAGTTCTGATGACATAGCATTTGTTTATGATTTAAAAAATAAGTTCGTTGAAGCTATGGATGATAACATGAATACTCCTCTTGCGCTTCAAGTTCTCTTTAAGTTGTTTGAGAACTTAGCTTCAAGAAGTTCAGAAATAACGCTCAAGAAGCTTATTGAAGCAAAAGCAGAAGCGCTAAAGCTTTCAGATATTTTTCAAATAGTACCAAAGGAGTCAACTACTCTTCTAAGTGAGGATGTTCTCTCAATACTGATCGAAGTAAGGAGTAAGTTAAGAACGATGGGCAACTATCAGCTTGCTGATGAAATTAGAGAAAAACTAAGGAAAATTGGAATTGAGCTCGAGGACACAAAAAGTGGAACGAAATGGAAACTCATAAGAAGCTAAATAAACTTCTGAAGATTGTTATGTTAGTATCATAGACTTGAAGATGAGTTATTTTACACGTTAACTTATTTCTTAATCCGTCTATCTATAACAGCTAAACCGAGCCCACTTTTGTTCCTGTTAAGGAAATGACTTTCTTGAGCACATGATCTGCAATAGGGAATAGTGAAAAATATTCTTTCGGTTAATCGCAGTTACTATACGATAGTTCTGGAAGACGCATAAGAACAAATGAATTAGTTTAAGTCGAAGGAAAGTATTTTCTGCTAATGTTGTACTCGGTTTAATATACTCGTTCATTCTAGAAGATAGTAGCGGAAAATAAGTAACTACAGGCGGCGCGAGGGTAACGTTAGATGAAGTTAAGGCAAGAGAAATTTCTGTCTGGACATAATTTTTTAAAGCTACTAGTTTTATTTTGATAAAAAGAGTTGTTCAATAGGGAAAATGCTTAAGAATTGAGCCATAGCATAACGCTGGGGTAACTAAATGTTGCTAGAAATTAAAAATTTGTTCGTAAGAGTGGGAGAACGAGAGATACTCTCAGGAGTTAACTTATCTCTAGGGGAGGGAGAACTTTCCTTCTTAACTGGACCAAACGGCTCTGGTAAAAGCTCTTTGCTGAATACAATAATTGGAATTCCAAAGTATGAAGTCCAAAATGGAAGTATACTGTTCGATGGAAAAGACTTACTAGGACTTTCGTTAACAGAAAGAGCAAAAGCTGGCATTGGCATAGCTTTTCAGTCTTCACCAAAAATAAAAGGTCTCACACTTAAGGACTTAATAAGCCTAATTAGCCAAAAGTACGGGGCTTCTCGAGAAACTGTTGAATACTATGTTGATTTTCTTCGCGTAAGAGAACTTCTCGAGAGGGACATGAACGTTAATTTTAGTGGAGGCGAAATGAAGCGGGCTGAGTTGCTAACATTGCTAGTGCAAAGGCCGAAGTTAGCTCTCATCGATGAGCCAGATTCTGGAGTTGATGTTGAAAATGTAAAAATAGTAAGTTATGCAATAAAAGAACTCCTTTCTCAAGGCTCTTCTGCATTGGTCATAACTCATACTGGAGGTATAGTAAAGTATATACCAGATGCAAAAGCTTACGTTATGTTAAGCGGAAGAATTATGTGTTGTGGTAGTGCAGTTGATGTCTTTAGGGACATATCCACTTTTGGTTTTGATGGGTGTGTGCAATGCAAAAAGAAGAAGAATTAGTTGAAAGAGCAAAGAAAGCATTAAGTAAACCAAGCCCTTATGGTCCAGATTTAGATCTGTCGCAGTTTAAGTCCTTTAAAGCATTGGAAGAAAAAGTAAAGTTTGAAGATCTTGATGAAAAAATTATTAAAAAGGCAGAAGAAGTTGGTTTCTCACATGATCAATCTATTAGGTCTGGAGCATACTTTCAGTTAAACAATTCTCCAATATATGCGAAGTCAAGAGTAAAAGGACTAGAAATATACTCCCTTGAAGATGCATTAAAAGTTGAGGAGGTTAAAGAAAGGATCTGGAAGGCTGTTCCAATCGACTCAGATAAGTTTACTGCTTTTGCTTCATTGGTTGGAAAAGCTGGCTACGTTATTATTGTAAGGAAAGGTACAAAGGTTGATTACCCTGTTCAATCATGTTTGTTCATGAATAATGTTGAAGTTCAGGCTCTACACAACATAATAATAGCAGAAGAAGGTTCAAGTGTTAACATAGTTACTGGTTGCACTATAATGCCTGAAGTTGTAGGTTTACATGTAAGCATTTCTGAATTCTTTGTTGGAAAAAACGCTAAAGTAACTTTTACCATGATACATTCATGGAACAAAGAAACACATGTAAGACCAAGAACAGCCGCAATTGTTGAAGAAGGAGGCGAATTCATAAACTACTACGTCAACGTTAGAAATGTTTTAACTTTACAACTTTTCCCCAAAATTTATTTAAAGGGAAGAAATGCGAGAGCTTTTTCTTCTTCTACCATAGTGGCCTCAAGAGATTCTTTAGTCGATATTGGAACTGAAGTTACGCTCGATGGAGAAAACTCGAGAGGAGAAGTAATATCAAAATCAATTTCAAAGGATAGCGCAAAAGTAGTAGCAAGAGGAAAGCTAGTAGCAAACGCAAAGTATACCAAGGGACATCTAGAGTGTAATGGTCTAATTCTAAGCCCAAATTCAAAAATATCTGCTATCCCTGAACTAGAAAGCAATATAGACAATACTGAACTAACGCACGAAGCTGCCATTGGAAGAATAGGTGAGGATGAAGTTAACTATCTTATGAGCAAAGGTTTTTCAAAGGAGGAGGCTGTCTCAATATTAATTAAAGGATTTGTGTCCACAAGAACCATAGGCCTACCTGATTATCTTCAAAAGATTCTAAGGAGCGTAGACGAAATGATAGTTAAAGTTCTTTAGGTAAAGCAATTTTTATAAGTATTAATAACTTCAATATGTGGAAAGCAAAAAGATGTCAGAGAGATCAATAGGTAAGCATGTGTTTGAGTTTATAAAAAACCATTTTGACCTAGTTTCTTTATTCTTTTTGTTCTTCTATACACTTTTATCTGTCAAAACTATATTCTCAAAGGGTATGATTCCAGGTTGGGATCATCCTGTACATTATGTTCACGCTTACTTAACAGCTATTTACATGTTTCCGAAACTAAACATTCTAGGATGGGATCCCTTTAACCAATTTGGTTGGGTCTTTAACCAATACTACAATCCAGGTATGAGCATCTTTGTTTCTTTTATTTACTACCTCTTTTTGAAGTCAATAGACTTTTTGTTATCTTACAAGATAGCCTTTTTCTTAGCGTGCTTTCTTCTTGCTCCAGCTGTTTACATGTTTGTTCACGCACTAACAGAAGATAAGATTGCGGCAATAGTGGCTTCACTGCTTTCTATTACAACCTTCGTTGAAGAATCAACATGGTTTGATGCTGGTTTAAAGCAAATGTACTACATTGGTATGTGGCCTGAAAGGTTAGGATTAGTTTTTGCATTCTTTAGCATTGCCTTCTTAGCGTACTCTTTCGCCTCTAAGTCCCTACCAAGAGTTCTCTTCTTAACGGGAATATCTGCTTTAATGTTCTTCATGGCTGTAATGACGCATGTTATGATGGGGATTTCTGCAGCATACATGGCAACTTTTTTGTGGTTCTTTTTGTCGATCAAGTTGCTAAAAGAATTTTTTTCCAGCAATCAAAAAGATTTCATAAAAAATTTAATTAAATTAGAAATTTCTCCACTGATAAAATTTGCTTCAGTGGGTTTCCTTTCTTTAGGCATGACTGCATTTTGGATGTTGCCGTTGTTTCAAACTTTGCCGACTTATCACAGCTTTCCAGATATTACATGGGCGGTTGGTCCTTCCATTTTTGGAGAAATCTTTACTAGCATACCTTGGTATCTTCTAATCTTCTACTGCATAGGTGCTTTTTCATACGTTTTTTCTCAAGGTAAGATTTCTTACTCTTCTATTGCTTCCTCTAGTGTGGTTCTTCTGCTACAAGTTATAACTCTTGCCAGTTTAAATGATGGTTACATTGGATTAAGACTTATGGTCGCAGTCGTTGTCTCGCTAATTTTACTTCTTTCTTCAGATGACCTCTTTGTTTCTTTTTCTTTAGCTTCAATTTCTTTTCTTGGCTTCTTAGCAACTGGTCCAAGCACTTACATAGTTTATTTAGGTCCAGTACAGTTAAATCTTCTTAATTTGCTTCCATTTGCAAGAAATTATGGTTATTCTAAGTTTAGTGCTCCTGTTAGAATATTAATACTTAGCTTATCTGCGCTAGGTTTTTCAAGACTGTCCAATAAGCTATACTCTTTATCAAAAACTTCAAGATTTTCAGTTGCATATTCTGTTGTTGTTGGGCTGCTCGCTTTCTTAATAATAAATTCTTCGTTAAGTGCCCAATTACAAACAACTGACCTTTTATATCCTTGGAGTAAAGAGAAAGTTTTCAAACTAACTTCGGATTATCCTGGCTTTAGTAAAGTAGATGCTCTTATAAACTGGACAAAGTTAAATGTTCCAAACAATACTTACATTCTTTTTCAGGATACTCTTGATTTAGGAGATAATGTAAACTTTCAAACTTCTCACTACATCTATATGGCTACTATTGCACTAGATCATCCTTCGATAGGAGGTTGCTTTGGATCAAACTATATAACAAATCCATACGCAAATTCTGAAGGAGGTTATCTCCTTGGCTTTAGAATTGATAAGCTTATAGAAGATAGAAACTTACTCTTAAGTTTAATGAACGAATTGGGCATTGGTTACATGGCAATTTTTGACTCCAGATTAATCAATGTACTCAACATGTCAAACGATTTTAAGTTAGAGTACTACGACGGATTGTATGCTGTATTTAAGAAAGTTAACTTTTCAAATATTGTTTTTATTGAGGGCAAAGGAAAAGTTGATTCTGTAGATTTCGCTATAAACCTTATCAAAGTTAAAGTTAGTCAAGTTTCAAGTAACAACTCTTACTTAATAGTTAGGCAAGTTAACTTCCCAGGATTTAAAGCTGAAGTTAACGGTAAATCTGTTCCAATAGATACCTACTACCCTAAGCTACCAAACGCTATTGTGAACTGGCATGAGGTTCAGCCAGTATACAATTGGAGGATACCTTTTATTAAAATAAAGCTCCCCCCAAATTCTTCCGAAGTTGTACTCAATTTTGATCTCAGTACTCCAGGAACCAACATCTCTAGGATATCTTGGGCTATATTATTAATTATGTTCATCTCTGCTTTTATTCTGTTTTTAGTAGAGAGGCTTACTAAGAAGTGAAGCTAAAGTATTACATACTTGAGTTAAGAACTTACGATTGGTACAAGAACTTACTAGTGTTTGCCGGTCTATTTTTCAGTAAAAATCTTTTTATTTTTCATTATTATCCTAAACTGCTTCTTAGTTTTTTTATACTTTCTCTAATCTCTAGTTCTGGATACATAATCAACGACATTAGAGATGCTCCGTTTGATGCTCTTCATCCAAAGAAAAAGGATAGACCAATTGCAAGTGGTAAAATAAGTAAGGTATCTGCGCTTCTTTTTTCTGTTATCTTATTGTTATCCTCCCTTTTTGCTTCATACTTTGTTGGTGTTCAGTTCTTTATTTTGGCGTTATCTCTTTTTATGAATTCTCTTATTTATTCTTTCTTCTTAAAAGGCATTGTTTGGTTAGACATAACCAGTATCTCGCTAAACTATATTATAAGGTCTTTAGCTGGATGTGAGGTTATTGGAGTTTATATATCTCCCTGGCTAATTATGGGTGTTTTCTATGTTGCAATGCTTTTTGCTTTAGCAAAGAGAAGAGAAGAACTAGTTATCCTCGGTAACCCAAGTCTTCACAGAGAATCTTTGAAGTCTTACAACTTAAGTATCGTAGATCAAGGAATTTCCATTTTTTCAACTTTAATAATAATCTCTTACTCTCTTTATACGATTAATTCTCCATATTCAAATACTCTTCTCTTCTTTACAATCCCTCTCGTAACCCTAGTGGTTTTAAAGTTTGTCTCGATTTCAAAGGATGAAAGAAAAACAGGCATAATAAGGAAGACTGTTCTCAATCCAATTATACTCATAAGCCTAGTTGTCTGGGTCTTAGTTATTTTCTACTCAATATACCTAAGAGGGTAAGTTTGTTAGTTTTAAGAATACTTAAATAGCGTTTTAATTTAAAACTTTTTAAGGAAAGTTTGCTAGGGTGAATTAAATGAAAAAGGGCTTAAACACGGAGGACATTGCAATTTCAATTTTAGAAAGTTTAGGTTATTCAATTTTAGAAAGAAGAAAGCAAGTTGTTATCAACAATGTAAAGGTTGCAGAGATCGACATTGTTGCAAAAGACCAAGAAGGAAACTTACTAGCTGTAGAGGTAAAGTCAGGAAAAGCTTCAGTAACAGACATTAGACAAGTTTTTAGTAACTCAAAACTAATTAATGCGAAGCCACTTTTAATCTGCAAGGGTTTCTCTGATTCTTCAGCAATTAGTTTAGCTAGTGAGCTTGAAATCCCATATCTTCTATTGCCTGAGTATTACTTGTTTACATTTGAAGACTTTAAGGAAATAGCTAAAGAAGTTGTTTATGATCTTCTCTCACTTTACTTGTCTCTTGAAGTTAGTAGTATATCAGAAGAAGATAGAAAAATTATTAAGGCAATTGCAGCTTCGAACAACTTTACTGAAGCTGCTACGAAACTTAATACCTCTGAAGAAAACTTAAGAAAAGCCATTGTAAGCTTAGGCCTTTTTAAGCTTAAAGAAAAATACAACTTTAGCTACTTAAAGCTACAAGCTTTACTTATCGATGATAAGATAAATGAAACAAAGAGATTTGAAAGTATTGAACAGAAACTTAATGCGATAGAGAAGAAAATAGACAGCTTAAAGAGTTAAGTCCGCGTACACTATTTCTTCTTCGTTAGGACTGCTTGCTTTTGCTAAGTAACCTGATTTATCTCCTGTTCTCTCAACTTTTGATACTATCGAAGAAACTCCTTCAAAGTTTAAGTCAAACAGACTTCCTACCATCATTGGGTTTATTCCATATTTTAGTTCGTTATAACTTTGAACCATGCTCCAGCAACCTCTTCGCCAGTCTTCTTCTTGTTCACGGGTCCACTTTTCAGGATTTGCTGAAGGCTGAACTAAAACTTCTGTACCACTCTTAACTAATCTTTCGACAACATCTTTGTGAAACGCATCAAAACAGATAGCTATTCCAATTTTTGCGAATTCTGTTTCTACAACATTAATTGAATTTAAATCTCCGTTACTTATATCTAATCCTTTTGGGCCTTCTATGTCTATTAGGTGCACTTTTCTTTGAACTCCAATTATTTTTCCATTAGGATCAAAAACTAATGAAGTGTTAAAAATCTTGTTATCTCTTGCAAATTTTACTTCGTTGTTATATGCCTCTATCCTTGGAACAGTTATACTTCCTGCCACTACATAAGTACTGTATTTTCTTGACATTTCTTTGAACGTTTCCGTGTAGTTTCGAAAAATCTCTTCTGAGTTAATTAAAAAGATGCTTCTAACTAAGCTTACTTTAAGTAAAAGACTCTTAATAAAAATATAGGGAAGCTTTTTCATTATAGTTCTTTTCATGGCTTCTTCAATAGTTTTAAACTCATCAACATTTATCTTTTCAGAAGCTATTACTAGAGGCGTTCCGTAATCTTCCGGAAACACTACGAGGTTTGGAACATCGTTTCTAATTAGGCCTCTCATCTTTTCGAAAAGGCTAGCTGTCTTATGTTTAAAGCTCTCAAACGTCCTATAATCTTTTATGTTGCATTTTACTTGAACAGCTATTGCCCTAAATTCTCCCATGTTTTGTCAAAAAATTCTGGAAAATTTAAGTATTTTCGTTTGTCCTTTAAATAATGATGCCTAAGCTTAACTTAAGCTATGGTGTTAAGCGAACTAAGATTCCTTTCAGATGATATTCTCGATTTCTTTAGGAGTAAGGATACTTATGCCTTATTGAAGTATTTTTAAATTCTAAGAAGATACTGTTAGCTTAAATTTAATAAGTGAAACAGCAAATTTACTTTTAAGAAGTAAGAGAGTTATTTTAGTATCATCTTTGCATCTACAACAGTAGCTTTATTTTTGTCTAAGATTATTGGATTTGCATCTAAACCTAGAATGTAACTCTTGTACCTTCTGCCTATGTCTGAAAGCTTCAAAACTAAGTCTACGAAAGCATCTTTATTAGCCTTTATCCCTCTAAAGCCTTCTAACAAATCTTTACCTTTTAGTTCACTTATCATCTGTAGAACGTCTTCCTTAGAAACAGGAACTACCCTAGTTGAAGTATCCTTGTAAATCTCAGTATATATACCACCAACTCCAATCATAATACACATTCCAAAGTTACTATCATAAATTAAACCAGAAATCATCTCAACATTGCCTTTCACCATCTCTTCTATCAGCAACTTTTCTCCTTTAAACTTCCGCTTAAAAGCTACAACAGATCTTCTAAGCTCAGCTTTATTCTTTATATTTAGTATGACTCCTCCAACATCTGTCTTATGGATAAATTTGCTTGAGGAAACCTTAAGAGCAACTGGAAAGTGTAACCTACTTACTTTTTCTAAGTCGGATAGCTTCTCTACAAGTACGTAACGTGGGACGTTTATTCCTTCTTCCCTAAGGAATGGCTTAACTAGGTGTTCTGGAACTACTTTATTTTTTGTTTTAAAAGAATAACTTAAAATTTCCTGAAAATATTTTTTATCCATAATAGCCTCACTCCCTTTTTTCAAACTTAAATTTTTCTCCTTTCTTCACCTTCATTAAATACTTTCCTCTTTCATAAAGAACTCGAAGAGAAAGCACTGCACGCCTTATATCAGGAAAAACGGGAACTCCTCGTGCTTCTAGCTTTCTTATTACCTCTTCTGAGTACGAGCCTCCTATGATACAAGGAACCATTGGTTTCTTTCCGTTTTTGAACCACCACTCCGTGATTTCAACTAGCTTATCCGTAGTCAATGGTGTTTGAATTAAAGGAAACGATAAAATACCATCAACATTTTCATCCTCATTTACGACATTAAAAGCATGGTCGAACATTTCATCTGTTACGTTTCCGGTAAGGTCTATCGGGTTATTAACTGAAGCAAAGCCTGGCAACTTTTCTCTTAATTTCTCTTTTGAACGAATAGAAATTTCAGCCATCCTTAGGCCTCCTCCAACGCTACTATCTTCAATGTAATCCGTTGCGATTACACCATAACCCCCACCCGATGTCACTACTGCTACGTTTGGTCCAAACATTGGTTTCTGATAAGCAAGTATGCGAGAGTAATCAAAAAGCTCAAGCATGTCATTTGCCTTAATTATTCCAACTTGCTTGAAGGCACCATCCATGGCTTGACTGGGCTTAGCCATCGATCCAGTATGTAGCATTGCAGCTCTAGCTCCAGTCTCTGATCTTCCAGCTTTCAATATTATCACTGGTTTAGAGGGAGTTATCTTTTTACATAGTTTTAGTAGTCGCTGCCCATCTACAATGCTCTCTAGATGCATACAAATTACTTTAGTATCTTTTTCGTCACAAAACAGTTCTAACATGTCGTTTTCATTAACATCTAGCTTATTTCCTAGACCAACGAAAGCAGATATGCCATAGTGGTGGTACTCAGCCATATCCATAAAACCAACTGCAGAAGCTCCACTCTGAGAAATGTAGGCTATAGGACCATTACCTGGTCTTCTTGATTTCTCCTTTACAACAAACATTGAATCCAAACCGATGCTAGGAACATAAACGCCTAAAGTATTTGGTCCAAGCACTACTAGATTAGTGCTTGAAATTTTATTTTTGATTTCATCTTCCAGTTTTTTCCCTTGTTCTCCTATCTCGCTGAAGCCGCTGGAAATTATTATAGCAGCTTTAACGTTCTTCTCTATACAGTCATCGATTACGCTAGGAACATTTTTTGCAGGTACTGCAATTATTGCAAGGTCAACTTCTTCTGGAATGTCTATTATTCTATTGTATGTTCTAATGCCATCAATTGTTTCTTGCTTAATATTAACAGGGTACTTCTTTCCAGAAAAACTTTGCAAATAGCTCCATATTATTCCTCCAATTTTTGACTTATTCGCAGAAGCTCCTACCAGAGCAATACTTCTTGGACGAATTAAATAACTTAAGTATTTTTTCTTTTTTTGCTTACTGGCGAGCATTTTTTAACTTATATTGAAGCTTGCCTGATGTAATCCTCAAGGGTTTCTATTATTTTTACTTCTCTCTTACCAACAATCCTTTCAACTTTGCTTATGAAGGACTCAATTTCATTGCCTTCGAGTATTCCAAGTTCAAGATGGAATTCTCTTTTTCCCATTGGAGAAATTTTTTCCAAGGTTCCAAGTTTTCTTTCAACATCTCTTCCAAGAACAAGACAATTTGCAGGCTCTATTCCTAGAACGTACTCGCCTTCTCCACACATTTTCCATTCAATTAATCTTTTTAGTTCACTCTTCCTGAATTTTATGTAAACTCCTAGGCCTCCGTTTAGCTTTGAGTTTATTAGTGCTGCATAAGAGAACCCTTCTTCGTCTGCAAGAGGAACGTGGAAATAGACTCTTTCTTTAAAGTCTTTCGTAGGCGGCAAAAATTTATTAAACTTTTCAGGCTCAACCCAAGCGTCTTTGTCTCTAGGATAAGCTCCAACTGTAGTTGAAATAAATAAAGAGTCTTCGCTCAGCAAAGGATATCCTAAGTTAAAATGGTAGAGGATCATCAACGGCTGTTCTCTCCATCCTTCGTTTGTTACTATGTCATGTATTCTTATAGTCTTGCTGAACAACTTTGTTTCTATCCTTCTTTTTAAAGACAAGTTTGGTCCAAAGAAGCTTGATTCTTTTAGTACTCCTTCAACAAACATAGTGTAGTCGTTGTTTTCCCAATAACCACCATAGCTTATGTTTGAAGCAGGAGAGTAAGAAATCCTCCCATGTAAACCAAGCTCTTCACCTTCATCAATTGTCGGCCTCCCAGCATAAGTTAAACCACATGTTGTCAATAGTCCAGCAAAGAAGCCACGCAACCATCCGTATTTCTCTGGCTCAAAGTAATAGGGAGCGACATTCCCTGTCCAACTTCTATATCCTATTGCAAGTCCCTTGTAATCAGCTCTTGAAATGTCTAAGCCACGATCGGCAAGAACTGTGAAGCTTAGGCCCGAACCAGTTCTAAACTCAAAAGCTCTTACACCTCTTTCTTTTCCATCTGCATACTCAAAAAAAGAAACGCCTCCAATTTGGCTTATGTCTCCAATATACTTAAGAAGTTCTTCTCTCTTCATTTTCCTCGCTTTATTACGCTAAAGAAAGAATTTAACTTTATCGATGGGTAAACAAAGTACCTTTTTATATAGGGTTTTTAAATACATGCTTCAAGAGGTTGAAAGCAAAACCAATAGTATCAATAGTAGTCCCAACACTCAACGAAGCACTTTACATTGAAAGAACGCTTATTTCGTTAAAGTTACAGGAAGTCGACTACAACTATGAGATAATTATCTCAGATGGTTGTAGTGAAGATAACACTATAGAAATTGCAAGAAAATATGCAGATAAGATTGTCATAGAGCCTAAAAGAACTATTGCTGCTGGAAGGAATAAAGGAGCTTCCGTTGCAGAAGGAAGAGTTTTAGTTTTTTGTACAGCTGATACTTATTACCCAAGAAGATGGTTAAAACTAATTACTTCTCCAATAATAAAAGGAAATTATGGCGTAGTCGTTGGACCACTGTATCCACTTGACGGGAATCTGGTAGAGAACATTTTTTCAAGACTATTTCTCTTACCATATGGCTACCTTGCTTCATTTCTCAAGTTTTATTACGTTGGAGGAGAAAACATTGCTATACACAGGAGTATTTTCAAGACGTTATCTGGATTTAATCCAGATATGGTTACAAGCGAAGATACCGACCTTGTAAAACGTGCTTCTAAAATTACAAAGGTAAAATTTGAACCAAGAGCTGGAGTTTATGTATCTTTGAGAAGAGTTCACAAATGGGGTTATGTAAACTACATGAAATTTCATACAAGGAACTACATAAATTATCACCTACTCAATAAAACTTATGGTAAGTATGAACCAATAAGATAAGAGAATTGTTTTTGATCTTTTACAGAATTTAAATCTGAGTTATTGTTACTTCGTCACCTGTTTTCATTCCTAGTTTTTCTGAAGCATTACCTTGATTTATTGATATCTCCAATGTACCAAAACTATTCACAAGCAAAGCTAATTGACCAACATCAACATCAGAATAAGTGGAAACGAATTTAGCTGGATGTACTTTTTCTTCTGAAGAAGAAATAATTACGTAATCTCCTAATTTTATTCCTATTTTTTTAAGATGATCTTCACTAGCATTAAGCACTATGTTTCCGAAACTATCAACAAATAATACACTGGCTTTAATGAAGGATTCCCCAACATTAACCTCTTCTGGTTCAAGTAATGTTATACTGTCTATCTTTTTTCCAAATTCATTTAGTTTAACACCTTTAGAAATATAAGCTGCAACATAAGAATACACGTCACGTCCATGAAATGTTTTAGAAACATTTTTACCGATATACTTTTCGTTTTCTATTTCCCAGCACTCATAATTTTTCCCACTCGTTACTCCGGTGAAGATTCCATTGTCCGGGCCAACGAATATTCTATCGTTGACTTTTAGCACTATGTTTTTTCTGTTACCTCCTACACCAGGATCAACAACAGCAATAAATATCGTATCTGGAGGAAAGTACTCGGCAGTTTTACTTAATAAAAATGAGGCCTGTCTTACGTTGTGGTGTTCTATAGAGTTGGTTATTTCTACGATCAGAGCATCCTTGTTAATGGACAAAATGACACCCTTCATTTGAGCGACGTAGATGCTTCCTTCTCCAAAATCTGTAAGTATTGCTATTGTTGGTCTTTTCAACCTTCCACCCTATTTTATTTTGTTTACGACTACCTTAAATACCTTTTTAGTGAGGTTTGAAAACATTAATAAGGGTAATTTAGTCATTCCAAAAACATGGATTGGGGCATTGATACTTGGATTTTCAGCGAGATTCCAATACAGGACGCGCTAACAAAAATAAGAAGCAACAACATAAGATACGTGGAAATTGCCTATGAGCATCTTGAAAAAGCAGACAAAAACGGTAACTTAGAAAAACAATTTGATGAGCTTAAAGATGCATTAGCTTCTGTTGATGTTAAAGCCATTCAAATCCATGGTCCTTACGGAGAAATTGACCGTCAACTTGGTTCTATTAACGAGAGCGTGAGAGTGAATGCTACTAAAAAGATAATCAATTGGATAAAGCTTGTTAATAGAACTAACATAGACGTTCTAGTGCTACATACAAATTTAACACAGACAGATTATAACCTAAATTCAGAAAGCTTTTTACATAAAATTAAGGAAATAAACTTGATAAATTTTTCTGAAATTGCCAAAAGCGCTCAGGACTTCGGTGTAAAAATTGCAATAGAGAATAGACTTGAACAAACCTTTGGAGCTTTCCCTCAGGACCTTATAGAGCTAGTAGATGAAATAAATAACGACTACATAGGAATATGTCTAGATACGGGGCATATTAATATTCAAGGAGTACCACCCTCGAAAGCTGTTAGATTGTTTGGAGAGAGGCTTATAGCAACACATGTTCACGATAACAATGGGAAAGGAGATCAGCACTTACCGCCGTTAATGGGGAATATAAACTGGAGCGACTTTGTTTCTTCTCTTAACGATGTTCATTATAGTACTCCTATAATAGTTGAAATCCCAGGAGGTCTTGGGGATGTTTCGCTAGGAATGAATAAGATTAAGGCCACTTCAATAATTATGAGAGAAATCCTTCAACAATAAAGCTAAAGTTGATTTTTGAAGCCAACGCTTTCTTCATTCTGTTGAGCCAAAGTTGTAAGTTCTCTGGGCGCATATTCTGTAAAATTTTTTAGTTGGAACTGCCTTCCTTTTTGCTTTCTTCTTTACTCTCTTTTTTCTCAGTTTGTCCACTGATTATTTTTTCTAACTCCGCTTTAGCCTCTTCTTGCAGTTTTCTAATTTCATCAAGCTTTTCTTTAACCTTTACTAACCACTCCTTACTAGATTCGATTCCTCTGTGTGCGAAAAACACTATACCCTCATTTCTACTCTTAAAGATACCCGCGTCGACTAAAGCATCTATTAGCTTTAGGTCTGTCTCAGGTAATCTAACAGAAGATACTACTACTGATGGACCTCCTACCTGAACTTTTGAAATGGCTTCATTAACTATATTGCCTATGTCGGGTATTTTTATTTCTGGTATTCTTATCGTGATGTCTTTCGTGATCTCTTGGGAACGGGGAGACTCAGAATAAATGAAGTATTTCCTTTTTTCTTTTATTTTGTCCTTAATTCTGTCTTCTACTTCTTCAACTTTATCAAAAAACGAATCCATCCTGTCCTCAATACCATCCAACTTTTCATCTAAGAAGTCAGCTAGGTTCTCAAGTTTTTCTAAAGCTGCTTCAAGAGCTTCTTTTGGAGCTCCAGAGTAGCTTTCTCTTATTTTTTTCTTAAGCTCAGATACTTTATTTACCAAATCTTCTTTTATTTTTATCTTTTCTACTTTTACTTCATCTTTCAAACTTCTTATCTCCAGAAGTCTATCCCAAAGTTTTCCACGTTCTTTTTCTGAAACTATTTCTTCCTCTATTTCTGAAACTCTTGAGAAGTGAGAATCTAGTAGATTCGAAAGCTCATCTATTCTTTTCTCCACTTCTTTCCTTATTCTCTCAATTTCCTCGTCCATCGCGCTCATTTGTATTGTATTGATACAATACAAGTATTTAAATCTTTCTCGAAAGGTATGTTGCAACTCTTTTTTATAAAGTTGTAGGTTACTCTATAAAAAGCATTTGTATTCTTTACAAAAAGTCATCAAGAAAGCCTGCAATTTTAGTTCTAGAAAGAATTTTTTGATAAGCTCAAACATAGTCTAGGGTAATCGTTAGGTTCTCAGCTTTAGGAAAATCGAATACGATAAATTTATATAGCGGCGTTATGAAAGGTGTCTGAAAAACTCCATGGAATATGTTAATCTTGGAAAAAGTGGAATCAAAGTTTCAATCATTGGCTTAGGGGCTTGGCAAGCAAGTGGAAAAACTTGGGGTGCAGATGTTGAAGATGAAAATATAGTAAAAGCAATAAGGAGAGCATATGAACTAGGAATTAACTTTATAGATACTGCAGAAGCATATGGAAATGGTCACTCAGAAGAAGTTGTTGGAAAAGCAGTAAAAGAGATAGGAAGAGAAAACCTTGTCATAGCTACAAAAGTTCATGGTGCTCACTTGAGGTACAACGAGCTTTTGAAAGCTGCAGAGCATAGTTTAAAACGTCTAGGAATTAAAGAGATTGACTTGTATCAAGTTCATTGGCCGGATCCTTGGGAGCAAATCCCACTTAAGCATACGATGCGAGCAATGGAGCAACTCTACAAAGAAGGAAAAATAAGAGCAATTGGTGTTAGTAATTTTGCAGTTCGCGACCTCGAAGAAGCAAGAAAACACCTTTCTGTTACCGATATTGTCTCAAACCAAGTTAGATACAACATGCTTCAGAGAGAAATAGAAGAAGAGGTGCTACCGTACTGCAAAAGAGAGAGTATCTCGATAATTGCTTGGAGCCCAATAGCACAGGGTGCATTAACGGGAAAGTACAATATAAGTAATAAGCCTTCTGACGACGTAAGAAGAGGGAATAAGCTATTTTCTGACTACAACTTAAGAGAAATATCAAAGTTAATTCCAGTACTTGAAAAGGTCGCAAAAGCTAGAAATAAAACAGTAGCGCAGGTTGCATTAAATTGGCTGTTAAGGAAAGGTAATGTTATTCCAATCCCAGGTGCAAAGAATCCGAGACAAGCTGAAGAGAACGCAGGAGCTGCAGATTGGAGACTAACTAGTCAGGAACTTAAGGAAATAGAAGATGCATTGAGTAAAATAAGTTTAGATTACTGGTAAGTTTTTGGAAAGGTAACCTTTAAATATAGAGTTTAAACCATATTGCTTATAAAATGGAGGAGAAGGAACAGGAGAATTTAGAGGCCTCTTCAAGCGTTCAAAACCTTCTTAGAAGAGCTATTGTAAAAAACAATAGTTTAGAAACTAAAAAAGCTTATCTAAAAGCTCTAAGCTTTTTCTTCGGATGGCGAAAAGAAGATCCAGACGAGTTTATTTTAAAGGTTAAGGAAGGAAAAGTTGATCCTGTACAAGTTCTTCAGGACTTTGTATTTTACCTAAGCAAAGCTGGTTATAGTCCAAATTCAATTCACTTATTCTACATACTTGTTAGAAAGTTCATAAAAGTAAACGTTGAGAAAAAGTTTGATTGGAGTCTCGTAGAAAAGCCAAGAAAAAGAGTTCTAGAACAAGATAGGATACCAAGCAAAGAAGAACTAAAACAAATCCTAGAGTATGCTACTCTAAAGGATAAGGTTGCAGTTTTGTTGCTGGTAAGTAGTGGAGTAAGAGTGGGAACTTTAGTTAAGCTGAAAGTAAAAGATGTAGACCTAAATCGTTACAACGATATTGGAGTAGTGTACGTTAGACCTGAAACTACGAAGGAAGGAGAAGGCTATGTTACGTTCATAACTCCTGAAGCAAAGCGGTACCTAACAGAATGGCTTGAGTACAGGAAAAGGAAAAATGAGCAAATAGACGAGGAAAGCAAGATAATTCCTTTGAAGAATGCAACTTCAATAAACGTAAGATGGATTAGAATGTTGAAGAAGAGTGCAAAAGACAAGAAAGCAAAGAGGTTTTACCTCTACCACGTTCATACGCTTCGAAAGTTCTTTAGGACAAGCTTAGATTTAGCAGGCGTTTCTCCAGACGTAAGAGAGCGACTGATGGGTCATGCTGGCGGTTATCTAGCAGGCTCCTACTTTAGACCAAGTGAAGAACAACTGGCAAACGAGTATAGAAAGGCAATTCAACACCTAACAATCTTTGAAACTACAAGCTTAGAAGAACTTCAAAAACAGCAGCTCATTAACTTGGCTAGAGTTTTAATAAAGGATGAAAGTAAGATTGCGCAGATTGAACAACTTTTAAAGAAGAAGCGTTCTGAAGAAGCAATAGTTGAACTGAGAAAAATTGTTCAACAGAACAGCTATGAATACAAGGCAGTTAGCGTTAACGAGCTTATTGAACACTTAAACAATGGTTGGGAGATTGTTAAAGAAGTTGGTGGGTCTCAAGTTATAATAAGGAAAGCAAAGGTTTAGGATTGCTAAAAGAGCCTTTCTTAATGACGAAAAATTTCTTAAAAAAGTAAAGTATAAACAAAAAATAGCCAATTGCCGAAAATTCCATCCTTTAAAAAAGGCTATGAATAAGATGCTCTGTTAACTTAAGCTTCATACTATCACCCCTCTAATTTTTTGAACTATTTTAATTACTTCCTCTTGGTTAAACAAGTGAAATAAGTTAAGCCATCTCCAAACGTGATCTAGTCTGCAAACTTTCTTACTACAAGGAAAGTAATCATCGAAGTTTTCAGTTCTATCCTTTTGTACTTCTCTTTATATTATTTCGAAGAACCAATCTCCAAATTCATAAGTTCTATGAACAAGTTTTAAACTTCTACAAGCTTCTATGTAGAAAGGAGCTCCATCAGTATAAACAGGATGCTTTCCATGTAGCTTAACTAGGCTTCTTAGGAAAAGTTCAGCTTCATAGGAATTTCTAGTCCTAGAAAGCCAAAATCCAAGGATTTTCTTAGAGTATGGTTCATAAGCTACCCAGACCCAAGCTAGTTTTCCAGCAACGTTTACAGCTGTTGAATAAGATAAAGATAAATAAATTTACTTTAAAAATACTTTAAGTCACTCATCTTTTTCAGTGAGTTTATTTTTTTATTTATAATATATTTTATTTACACAAATGTGTATTTTTAGTAACAATACTTTCTTATAATTGCCCATTTTATTGCCATATTTGCGTAACAAAAAAGAAGATTACTTTTTCAAAAAAGAATATATAAGCGTTACTAAAATCTTTATAAGTATAAACTTTGCATAATCATACAGTGAAAAAAGAAATGAGCGCAGCTGAAAAAGGTAAAGAAGAAGCGCAGACACAAACAAAAAGTGGCGAAAAAGGGAAAATTTCCGTTCTGAACCCGAAATGGTACATTTTTGCAATTATATGGGCAGCAATTTCGTTCATAATAATGGAAATCCTTCACACAGAGTCTCCGTGGTGGATCTACATTGCATTCTTTCCTCTTCCAATGATCGTATGGCTTTCTCTTTTTACTCTACTGGAAAAATTTATCCCCAGCTTCAAGTTAAAAGAGTCTGAATGGGCGTTATTATTTACAATAATGTTTAGTTTAGCAGGTTGCTATTATGGCTTCACTGGCTCTGATGGATGTGGCTGGTGGACTGTGCCGTACGCTGGGCAACATGCTTCTATTGTAGGTTTCTTTTTAGATCCATATAAGAGCTATTGGCCTAAATTGTTACCACACATACTTGCGCCAGAAGACTATGAAGCTTTGCGTGCGTACTACTATGGAGGAATATTCAATCTGGCAGCGTGGCTTCCGTCCATGATGTTCTGGAGCGCGTGGGGAATTATATGGTACATTGGAGGGTTATTCTGGAGTTACTGGTTAAGGAAACCATTAGTTGAAATCGAAAAGTTACCATTCGTTGAGGTTATACCTACAAACTATTTACTTACATGGAACGAGACTAAGACATCAAGTGGTAAAAAGCTCCTATTTGACCTAGGTCAGTTTTCGACAAGGCTGCTTTGGATAGGCACCATAATTGGATTTATATTGGTTCTTCCAGATGTTCTTTCGTTCTGGGCTCCCATGCCGACTATAAGACAACTCTACTTTTATACTATTGATTTAAGGTCACTTACTGATTCAATTTTGCCTGGTGCTGCTTTCGTAGGAACGGTTGCAACTGTGCAACTTGGAATTTTCTATCTAGTTCCAATGGACTTTTTACTAACATCAGTTCTGTTGTGGTTAGTGTTTTGTGTTGTATATCCAGTTGTAGGAGTTGCTTCTGGTATACTTCCCTACCAGAAGGGAACATGGCCTCAATCTCTCTACGGATATACAACTGGTCCTTTCAAATTTGCATACTGGGGTTCTCTTAGCGCTATTGGAATTGGTATAGTAATGATATGGAGATACAGAGCGCACTTTGCTAAGATACTCAAGAGTGCATTTGGTCCTTCTGAATCGGATGAAGGTCTATCCTACAGGTTTATAGCTTCAGGTTCAATACTATTCTTTATTTTGGCTATAGTAATTCAAGTAATTGCCGGTGTACCCTTGATACCCGCCCTTTTCTGGGTGATCTGGTGGATACTCTTCCAGTATGGGTGGATAAGAGAACAAGGGGATGTCCAAGAATTCATGACTGATACTCCGGTCTACATAAGAACAGCCTATGACGTAGGAATTTGGACTGGATCCTGGGGAAATCCACCTGATTCAAGAAGCCTTACGCCAGTACTCCTTTGGGGACCTGGTTTTGCTGGAGCTAGAATGCAACCAGCCACTCCTGTCAACCAATTTAAAGTATATAGAATAGCGGCAGATCATGGCTTAGTTGCGAAGGATGTATTTTACATCACTATTGTTATCATTGCCTTTATGTCTATATTTGGCAGTATTTTCCATCCATGGTACCAGACTATAGTTGGAGGCGCCTCCAAGGCATCAGGAATAATATATGGTCAATGGGGATTAGGAACTGTTGACTCTTACGTTGCTGGGACTGTAACTGGACCTTCAAGCTTAGAGCAGTGGATTTACATTGTCATAGGTATAATCGTAGCGTTAATATGCTACGAACTTCGTGCAAGGTTTGCCTGGTTCTTTATAAATCCATCAGCATTCATAGCAATGGGTGTCTTAAACAGCTGGTGGTACAACACAGTAATAGCACTCGTTCTTAAGTACTTGACTCTAAAGATAGGTGGTTCTAAAGCTTATGAGAATTATGGCGTCCCATTAGCCGTAGGTTACACTATAGGTTATGGTTTGGGGCTTGTCGTAATAGGAGGATTAGCATTCTTCACAATTGCGTTGCCGAAACTTTTCGGGATGTAGAAAAAGATTTAAATATTTTATTTTTTTTATCATTTTCAATCTGGTGGTAAGTTAACGATGAGTCCAGAAGCTAAAGTTGTATGTTTGATTATGTTGATTCTAATATTAACATTGTCAGGCAATCTTACTATTACTTCAAAGCAAACAGTTAGTTATAACTCTTGTAACTCATATAACTCAATTGTCGATGGACTTAACTTTAGCCGCGTAATTCAGCACATTAAGTACCTATCTTCTCTTGGTTCGCGAGTTACGGGGTATCCTGGCTTCTATCAAGCTAGTAAGTACATTGAGACAGAATTCAAAGAAATGGGCCTAGACGTTGAAGTGCAAAATTATAGTGTTGCTGTCCCAATAGATAATGGCTCTGTTGTTGAAGTTCATTTTAGCAACGGAAGTTCTAAATCTATAAGTGCTTATAGTTTATGGCCAAATCAAATACAAACTTGTAAAACTCCTAAAGAAGGAATAAGTGGAAGACTTGTCTATGTAGGACACGGGACATACAACGAGCTCCAGGGTAAAGAGCTGAATGGAAGCATAATTCTAATGGATTTTGATAGTGGAAGTAATTGGTTAGAAGTTACAAAGTTTGGAGCAAAGGGAATAGTATTCATTCCACCTGAATCGAGTGAACAGATTTCATATTCAGAGATAAGATCAAAGTTTCTTCTAATACCACTATACCTTCCTCGTTTATACGTGCCAAACAAAGAAGACGTGCAAGTCTTAAAAGAGGTAGCAACCAAAGGTTATTACGTTACTTTAAGAAACAATATGCTCTATGAATCGGTAAATGCTTCTAACGTAATTGGAGTTGTCAAAGGAACACAGTTACCTGATGAAGTGATCGTTGTTGCAGCTCATTTTGACTCATGGTCGGTTGTTCCTGCTATTTCTCCCGGAGCTGATGAAGCTACTGCCATCGCCTCGCTCATTGAATTAGCTCGCTATTACTCTATCCATAAACCTCCAAGGACTATGTGGTTTGTCGCGCTCTCCGGACACTACCAAGCTTTAGCTGGAGCTAGAGAGTTCGTTGAGCATTACTACTTTATGAAGGATGTTCAAAGTGATCAGTTAAAGTTATTGTTGTTTATAGGTCTAGATTATTCAACCGATGAAAAAACTCTAGGTGTACTCTATGCTGGTAATTTTTATGAAAATTATGGAACAATTACTGCAAATAGGTGGAACTGGATAAGTCATCAGATATATAATGTCTACATCCCTAAAATTCAAAGTAGTTTGAAATATAATTTTTCTTTCGACGATGGCCTTTTTGGCGGAAGTGGATGGTGGGCAGGAGTCCCAAGACCATTCATACTCGATTCCGAACCCGTTGCCATGGCTCATGCTTTATCACTTTCTTTAAAGACTTCGAGAAGTTATAGGAATACTTGGGGAAGTCCCTTTGATATCTTTTCAAGTGTAAACTTGGCAAATCTTGAGCCCCAGGTAGTACTTTCAGCATGTTTGATTGAAAGCTTTGTGACCGAGACACAATGGGGTATCACGTGGTCTGCAATAAAACCTTTGAGAAGTATATATAGCCAATTAGATTTAGCAGGTTTTATGACTGTTATAGGTAGAGTTATGGTATACAACTATACTACAAGTTGGTACAATCCTGTTAACAAATCAGCTTTAGTGTATATTTCAAGAAATTCTCCAACGTATTCGCTTTATCCATTTACACATATAGTTGTCATAACGAACGATAAAGGAGAATTTGAGGTTCATGGTTTAGGTCCTTCAATCGTAGTAGGCCCATACTTTTTTGAAAGCTACATAGTTAATGAAAAAACAGGGCAAATTGAATATGCTCCCGATCTTGGTCAATATGGTGCTAAGAACATTCCTTTTAGCTATTCTATAACTGCTCATCCCTACAACGTAACAACTGTTGTATTCAAAAGTGTTAGCTTAGTATTTACAGACATATTTGACCTAACAGGTATGAGAAAGTTAACTTACTACGATCCTCGTTTTGAGTCTGCGTATTCTACATGGAGTTCCTCAAATTATGCGATTAGTGTATTCGATCAGGAGACATGGAGCGAGCCAATACATTGGGGGCAATGTTACTTACCTGCTGAATCAGATTTTCTTGTTTTCTTTCTTCAGCCCAAGGAAAAGTACTATGTCCGGCTTCAGGTTGGAACTCCTCCAGCAACTCAAGGATTCCTAGCCAATTCTTCAGAAGTAAACCCAAATGGAATAGGTTTTCAGGCTCCTGAGGAAGGCCAAGAAATAGTTACATTTACTTTGCTGAAATTCACACGAGATGTTATTCAAACAACAAAGGGCAGGTTAGATCTTCTGAAGAAATCTTTTATTAAAAATCCAGTCGCTGAAGAGGCGATAGCTAAGGGTGAGACCTATTATAGTAATGCCTTAAATGCTCTAGATGAAAAAGATTATAAGATTGCATATGGAAGTGCGATTGCTGCTCTTTCTTGGGCATCGAAGGCTTATTCTGAGTCGATGAACACAATAATGGATTCTGCAAAAGTTAATGTCTTTTTCGCCTTTATAGCAATTCCATTTTCTATTATCTTAGAGATGTTGCTTTTTGAGAAAGCAGGTAGAAAAAGGTTTTTGTACATTGTCATGATCTCCCTTTCGATATTCGGAATCTTCTATATAATACATCCTTCAGCAAAGCTTGGTAGTATGTGGATGTTTACTCCAATAGGTGTCGCACTCATTTTAGTCTTTTTACTAGTACTAGGAATATTCTTTACCGAGTTATCTAACATAGCTAGGATCACTCAATACAAACTCTTGGGAAAACACGTTATGGAAAGGGGATCTCCGATATCGATATCTTTCTCGTATGGAGTGAGAAACATTAAAAAAAGAAAATTCAGATCTGTTCTAACAATGATTACTGTTACAATAACAACATTTGGCTTGGTGTCATTTAGCTCATTAGTAAATGCAACAAATATTACAGTAGCTAGTAAGCCTGAATCTACTGCTTCATACCAAGGAATGTTAATAAAAAGACCAATAGGAGTAGCACCGTATAGACTTGACCCGATAGACAACAGAATTCTTAACCTTTTGGAGGTTTACAAAATGAACTATAAGGATATAGTAGTTGTTCCAAGAGCTTGGCTTTATCCAGAGTCTATAAGCGCTAGGCAAGTTAGCGCAGATGTAAAATCGAAAACATCTAACTATGGCTTCTCCGCACTACTAGGACTAACTAACGAAGAAGTTAGAATATTTAATTATTCCTCTCTTCTGATAAAGGGAAGGTGGTTTAATAATAATGAAGAGTTGGTTTGCATCATGACCTCTAGAGTAGCTGAATCCTTAAACGTTTCAGTAGATGATTTCGTTGAGTGGGAAGGAATTAAACTTAAGGTCATAGGCATCCTTAATTCTTCTGAAATCTCTAAACTTGACTTAAGAGATCTTGATAACTACCCCATAACCCCTGTTAATCCTAATATAATAGCTTCAATTCTCATGGGTGCCATAAGAACAGAGAATGAGGCCTGGAGTCCTATGTCATGGGATAGCATTCTAATTGTTCCATTCAACATAGCTTTAAGGCGTGGTGGTTTTATCAGTAGTATATCGATTCAAGGAAATAATTTGACAGAGATTGAGAGCATAGCTAAAGATGTTGCAGTCACTTCAAACTCATTGGAAGTCTACGTAAGCAATGGTAAAAAGGTGTCCACATACAGTAGTTTTAATTTTTATGCTTTTCAGGGTACAATAACAGTAATTCTAATGGTGATCGGTCTACTTACAGTCATGAACTCAGTTCTTGCGTCTGTCAAAGAAAGACAGAATGAAATCAACGTCTATGCCGCTGTTGGTGTTTCTCCGAAAGACATTGGCCAAATATTTGTAGCAGAAGAACTTGTGTATGCCTTAGTTGGAGCAACGATAGGATACCTATCTGGTGTAATAACTAACGCAGTTCTTATATCCACTAAATCGTTGCCTCCTGCGTACATATTGAATTCCTCCTCAAGTTATATTCTCATTTCTTTGATTGGGACAATGTTTGGCATCGTTTTAGCCTCATTGTATCCTCTTTGGCTTGCGTCTAGATTTCTCACACCTTCGTTTGAAAGAAAGTGGAAGTTAACTACGAAACCAGTTGGAGACTCATGGGATGTTCCGCTTCCATTTCTTTTTGATACACACCAAGAGGCTACTGGGTTACTTAACTATTTAATGGAATACTTTAGGGGACATACAGTAGAAACAGTAGAAGTATTTGTTGTCAGAGAGATTAAAAGAGAAGGAGACGTATTATCGGTTGTAGTCTCCTTAAAGCCAGTCGATGCAGGAATCCTTCAAAGAGTCACGTTTCAGATAAACGAGAAAGAGGGCAAGTATGAAATTAACATTAACATTCAAAGACTTTCTGGAGTCAGAGATTCTTGGATAAGCAATAATTATCAATTCGTAGACGCTGTTAGAAAACAATTCTTAATTTGGAGAGGTCTTCGTTCTTCAGAAAGAAATAAATACCTTAGCCTTTCATCAGGTGATGTTGATGAGTGAGACTAAGCCTATAAGATTCAAGTCAGGGATTACTTGGAGGTCTATACTTGCTGTTGTACTTTCGGCTGTAGTAATGATGCCAATTTCTTTATACCTTAGTCTTATCTCTGGCACAACACTCACTTCTGCTGCTGTTTTCTTAAATGTTATTTTGTTTACTGAGTTGTCAAGGCTCATGGGTTCGCCACTATCAACTCAAGAAGTCTTCATAATTTATTCTGGATCAGGACTTGCCACTGGCGCTATTCCCTTTCTTGAAATGGTATATAGAGCATACTATGTTAGTAGTCCAATCACATGGTCGTTCATTGATCCTCTTACGCATAAGCCACTTCCAGAGCTAATCCCCTCATGGTATGCTCCTTCCTCAAGCATTGCAAAAGGTTTAAGAACATTGTTTAATCCTGCCTTTGTCTTTCCAATATTGATTTCGTCTCTGATACCTGGAGGTACTTTGTGGATTGTTGCGGAAATTGCTCTAACGCTCATTTGTGCACAAGTTTATCTCGAAGTTGAACCTCTTGAATTTCCTTTTGCTCTTCCCTCTGTTCAACTGATAGAAACTCTGTCTCAGAGGGATGAAAAAAGGGTACAAATATTTGTTTTAAGTGCATTCATAGGACTCTTTTACGGTATCCTTTTATATGGGATACCTACAGTATATTTCGGCTTATTTAATCTATCTTTTCAATTAATACCATTCCCATGGATAGATTTCACAACTGGTTTTTATGGCATAGAACGAATTATGCCTGGCGCTTGCTTTGGAATAGCAACAGACATTTTGACTTTTGCCTCAGGCTTCTTGCTTCCATTGAACATAACAGTATACATGCTAATTGGCTCTTTGCTGGTATGGGTCTTTGGCAACAATCTAGCTTTGACAGTTTTCAGAAATTACTTTCCAGAGTGGAGTAGCGAATGGACCCCAGGTATGAACTTAGCATTGGTCTATCAAAGGTCTTATTTGAGGGTATGGATATTTCCATTTGTTGGCGCAACACTTGCGATAACTGCCTTAGAAATAATCAAAGGAAGGAAGTTCTTTATAAAGGCTATAAAATCTCTTTCAAAATTATCATCAACGGCTAAAAGTGCCGGTTATCCTAGCATAAAAACTCTTTTGTTTATGTATCTTGGATCCACATTGGCAGGTGTTGCTGTATTTCAATGGCTTGTTCCAGACTATCCTTTGTGGCTTTCCTTTCTGCTGTCCGTAGTAGGAAGCTTGTTTTTGGCACTTATTTCTACTAGAGCTGTAGGTGAAACTGGGTATGCTCTCACAGTTAGCACGTCCAATTTATGGCAACTTGCTACCTTAGCGATAAATTATCAAGGTATTGGGCCTTGGCTTGTAGCACCAGTGATGGGTGGTACTGCTGCCCCTAGTTGGGTGCAAACAATGAAAGTAGCTTATTTGACCGAGACTAAGCCCACTGATTTTTTCAAGATTTATCTACTGGCCGTTCTCTTAACAAATGTGTTCAGTTTTATTTACGTGAGCTTCTTTTGGACCCTTGCTCCCATACCTTCATCTATATACCCGTGGACTTTAATTCAATGGCCAGTAAATGCTATATCTCAAAGTATGTGGGCCACACGCAAAATACTAGCTCGTTATGAGCCGCTTCTGATCTCATTCGTTGGATTCTTATTGCTTGGTGGCACGGGTAGTCTCTTAAGTAAGTTTGTAGGAGTTCCTTTCTCTCCCGTATCATTGCTTATAGGAATGATGACTCCTCCACCTGGTATCGTTGCACTTTTCTTAGGTTCTTTAGCAAGTAAGATTATTCAAAGAAAACAAGGAGATTGGTGGTTAAACTATAGGTCAGTAATAGTTGCAGGACTAATTGCCGGTCAAGGTATAGTTGCGGGTATAGCTGCTGCAATTGTTGTGCTCTTAAGGTCTACATGGCTCTGGATATTTTAAAGAATCTACTTATCTAGAATTCTCCTAAATTAGGCTTACTTTACAAAATGATGAAACAAAACTAATCTTAAAGTTTAGACTTTTCAGTACCTTACCAATACCCTCTATGGAGCTTAAGTTAACAGAGCAGCGCTTGAGACTGTCAACTTAAGGCTTATAGGCCCTGCTTACCCTCGAACAGTACTTAGAGGTGAAACAAATTGAAAGTAAGCATAGGCCAGCTATATTCTTTGTTCAGTGATAGAAAAATCTTTCCTAGAAGAAGAGTTTTAGTAAAGGCAATTGGAGTTAAAGTTTACACTCTAGGACTAAGTTTAGCTCAGGTAAAAGAATTCCTGGAAGGATTAGGTTATAAAGTAAGTAGAGAGGCAATAAGGCAATGGTATTTAGAAGCTGGTGAACTTCTTCTTAACATTGAAATAAAGAAGAGAGGTTTTTTAGCTGCAGATGAAACTGTAATCTTTAATTTTGCTAAGAAAGCTTGCTTATGGTAGCTAGAGAAGTAGTAGCGCTACTTAATTTTCTTTAATTCTTCTTTTTACTAAGAACTCAACTCATAAAAAATTCATAAATGAGACTTCTCTAATTCTATAAGGCTTTAGAACCATTACGAACAGAACCGTCCGGAACTCTGTTAAGAATATTAACTTCTATTTATTAAGAAAGAGTTAGGTTTTTGTAGTTCGTCTATGTTTTCTTTAACCTTTTCGAAGGCTGCAACTATGTCGTCCATGTCTTCTTTAGTTCCTAATAGTACGTTTTGACCAATCCAAAGTCCTTCTGAGTAACAAGCTTTCTCTACTACAGGCAACTTTAGATTTGAGTAATCAACAGACTTACCGTAGTATGGGCAAGAGAGTGGGCACTTCTTAAAGTACTCAAGGTAGGGCTCCTTGTAAAGTGGCTTTGAGTAGCCTACGCTAACTGGGATGCCTTCAGCTTGAAGAGCCTTTGCTGTCTTCTCCTTTGGCAATCCTCCAAAAGCTTCAGGGTCATACTTAAATATGTAAAGGTGGTAGGAGCTTCTAGTAATTCGCTCGTCATTCTTAAGTACGCTTATGCCGTCTATCTTTGATAGTTTTTCGTTTAAGTACTTGGCATTTTCCATTCTTCTTCTTGTATGTTCATCGAGCCTCTTAAGTTGCGCTAGAAGAATGGCTGCTTGAAACTCAGTCATGCGGTAGTTACCACCTGGAAGATAATGATCATACCAAGCTCCTTCTGGTAGTCTTCCACAGTTGTGAAGACTCCAAGCTTTGGTGTATAGTTCTTTGTCGTTAGTAACTATCATTCCTCCTTCTCCAGAAGTTATATTCTTACTAGATTGAAAGCTAAAAGCTCCTATGTTTCCAATTGCTCCAACTCTTCTCCCTCTCCATTCAGAGCCCCAAGCTTGGCAAGCATCTTCTATTATGCATAAGTTATTCTTTTCAGCAATCTTTAGAAGTTCATCCATGTTCGCAGGTCTTCCTCCAATGTGTACTGGAAGTATTGCTTTCGTTTTTTCTGTAATTGCATCTTCAACTTTTCTTGGATCAATGTTGTAGGTATCTGGCTCTATATCCACGAATATTGGTATTGCATTAACATAAAGTATAGCGGTAGCAGTTGCCATAAAAGTATACGGTGTAGTTATTACTTCATCTCCGCAACCTATTCCACAGGCTCTAAGCGCGATTTCAAGGGCAGCAGTTCCATTAGTAACTGCAACTCCATACTTTGCGTTTTGATAATAGGAAAATTTTTCTTCGAATTCCTTCTTTTTTGTCCCTCCTATTCCCCACTGCTTTGACCTTAAAACCTCGAGTAATGCCCTTTCTTCGTTTTCGTCAAATATTGGCCACGAAGGAAATGGCTTTTCTCTTGTTGGCTTTCCTCCATTTATAGCAAGCTTAGCCATAGTTTTAAATTCCTAACAAAAACATATAAAGTTTTTGTACCTTCTTCTGTAACTTACTCTAGATAAGTAGATTCCATTTAGCAAATCTATTAGCAGTTACTGTTTAGTTGTTCATTGGTTTCGTTCCATATTTTCATAGCTTATATCTTTGGAGTAAATATTTAGGTCAGGTACTCGATAAAACACCAATAGAAACTTTACTAAACCTCTAGATTACGAAGACTTTTGGAGCAATTGCTTTTTCTACTACTAGGAGCGAGAATCTTCAACTTAAGTCGTGAAGAATTGTCAAATACTCTTTGCCTCAAACTATACCAGATCAGCGCTTCTTTCGCATTAAGACTCTTTAAGCAAACAGTGCTTACTGCTCTCTTTACACTGCTTTAATTCAGAAAAACTTTGTTTCTTTATTAAGTAAAATAGTAGAAGTTTAAGTAGTTGATGAACAAAAACAAATAAATACTCTTCTCTATAACCTTATAGTGTGAAGAGGTATGACTCCTCTAAAGGTAGCTCTTCTTGGTACGGGGTTTGTAGCAAACTTCCACATGACTGCATTTAAGGAAATTCCAAACGCAGAAGTGGTAGCTGTAGCTTCTAAGAGTCAAACTCACGCTGAACGTTTTGCAAAAAGATGGGGGATAAGGAAATTCTACCATGGTGACGATGCTATTGAAAAAGCTATTAAAGATCCAGAAGTAGAGGCTGTTGATATCACTCTTCCTAATTACCTACATTCTTCAGCAGTAGCTTTAGCAGCAGAAAATCATAAAAATGTTATAGTCGAAAAACCACTTGCTAGAAACTTAGTGGAAGCACGACAAGCACTTGATGCTGTAAGACGGTATGGTGTGCTGCATGCTTACGCAGAAAACATGCTCTTTACACCACACATGGAGAGAGCAATGGAGATGATTAACAAAGGTGCAATAGGCAACGTGATATTGGTAAGAAGTAGGGAGGCGCACTTTGGTCCTCACTCTGCGTGGTTTTGGGATCCAGAACTATCTGGCGGGGGCGCTTTGATTGACATGGGTTGTCATAGCGTTGAGGTCGATAGGAAACTAGTAAGAAAAAAGCCTATCAGTGCATTTGCTTGGGGTGCTACTTTATATCACCAAACAAAAGCTGAGGATAGCAGCATAATTCTAGTGAAGTATGAAGGCAATGAAGTTGGCCAATCGGAAAACAGCTGGACTGCTCATGGAGGCTTAGATATAAGATTTGAAATATATGGAACAGAAGGTGCTATATTCATTGATTTAACGAGAGAAACTGGGATAAAGATGTTTACCGTTGCTCCAGAAGAAAAAGTTGGATATGTAGTAGAAAAAGCTGAAGCAAAAAAGGGTTGGTTGTTTCCTATATGGAGAGAGCATGAAATATATGGCTACCTCCCAGAACTATCTCATTTTGTAAACTCTTTCATAAATGGAAAAATGCCTGTTGAAAATCTTGAAGATGGGTACGTTGTTAACGCTATCATCGATGCAGGCTATAAGTCTATAAAATCTGGAAAATGGGAACCTGTAAACTATTAGTTTATGCGCGATAAAGGTGGTGCTATATGCGTAGCGAAAAGCTTGAAAATGAGATAAAGAAGATTTCTTCAGCATCATGCAAACTTGGAGGAACACACGAACCAGTTATAGAAAAATCTGAAGAATATCCAGATGGCGCAGTTAAATACATCTTAGTGTGTAAAAAGTGCAAAGAACACTTTGAAGTTGAAGTGTACTAGCAGCTACAAAACCTTGAAAATGTACTCTTTGTTTTTAAATGGTTGCGCTCCTTTTTAGTATCCGGAAAGACATAAGTAATGTAGCGCTAAGTATAATAAATATTACAAGACTTATTATTGAGTAGTATGCCATGTTTACTAAGTACACTCCTGGATTTATAAGAAAGTCTCCTAAAGCTAATATCATAGGATAAGATGAAGCAAGCGCTACCAATACAAGAACTATATTCTGGATTTCCTTTCTGTTTAGATACCATGTAACAACAAACCTAGATAACTGGAAAGATACCAATCCTAACAATATGTACGCCCCTCCATTTTTAAAGAATGTACCTAAGATTAAATTAGAGTTTGAAATGATTGTTATAACCGTAGTTGCATTCAAACTTTGAGTAACCATAAATGCTTGATATATCCCGTTAAGTGTTCCTAATGCTATTAGTACATAACCAACCAAGTTAAAGGCAATGTTCGTTACGTACTGTGGTAATGGAAGCTCTGTCTCAAAAATTGTGTAAAACTTGTTTTTGATTTTTATGTCAAGGTTATACCCCTTCATAAGCATCACTAAACCAAAAATGAATGCTGTTACGAATACTCCTTGAGCTAGTAAATTTAGACCAGAAAGTAGTGAGTATAGTATTAGTAAAATCCCTGAAAATCCTAAAGTATACTTTTTGAATCGCTCATCAGTAAATAACATCTTAATGTACCTCCCAATTATTACATAAGATTCCTCAACTGACTTACTATGTTTCACGACAACTCTTACTACACCCGAAACAGGTAAATTTGCCTTAACTACCGGAATTATGTCTTCATCTCCAAAGCCATCGGTAACAATAAAAACGTCTGTAGGCTCATAAGTTTTTGAAATTTGTTTTATTTCTTCAATCACTTTCATTGAAGAATAGGGCTCTCCTTCCTGAGAGCCAGCTACAAGAGCAACTTGGCACCCGTAGCCTTCAGAAACAAGCTTATCATAAGTTTTAACAGATGCAAATATTGCATTTGCGTCTGACTCTTCTGGGTCTGAAAGCGCTAGTTTTAAGCCAGCGTCAATAACCGGGCCTCTCCCAACAACTGGTGTCTTTATACCTGCTTTGTTACCTACATCGTCGTCTAGGTCTATACAGAGTACTAAGATTCTTTTCTTTCCCTCCTCTTTCAACTATCTTCTTAGATCAAAAAGGTTCTAGAAGGAATAAAATCTTTTCCTTTTCTATTGAAGCTTTTGGTTTAACTCGTAGTAGATCTTCAGTTCATCAAATGAAAGAGGCTTTCCTTCCTTCAATTTTTGCTCTACTTCTTGTGCAATTTTACTCTTAATTTCTAATTCTTCCTTAAGCTTTCTTTCTCTTGTAAAATCTTTTTGTGATCTCAGCGAAGACATTAAAAGGTAAGCTTTTGCGTCTTTTTCGACTAGTTTCATAAAAAGATCGTTTTTCTGTTTCACTAGTTCTTGGATTTCATTTCTTATTTTTTCCAAGTCTTTTATTAGGTTCTCTCTAGCACTCTTTAGTTCTAAGATTTTCTTATGGTAAGCATCTGATGATTGTATAAGTAAACTTCTTTTGTTTCTTAGTTCAGTTATTTTATCCTTCATTTCTACCATTTTATCCTTTATCTCCCTTTCCTTTTCTGTAGTTGTCGATAACTTATCGTAGGACGTAATTATAGACCTCAGACGTTCTATCTCATTAACTATTAAGGCTTCTTCTTTAGGATTGTGCGGTTCTGTTACAAGTCTCCATTCTAGTTGACTTAATCTCTTTTTAGCTTCTTCTTCGCTCATTTTAAATTTAGCTTTTAGTCTATTCCTTAGGGCATCTCTTGTTCTTAATTCGTTTCTTAATGAATTAAGTTCTGAAATCATTTTATTGATTTCTTCTTTTAGTTTCTTCACTTGGGCGTTGCTTTCGTCTCTTTGTTTTCTGTTTTCCATTATTTCTTTTGATATGGCTCTTATTTGTTCTACTAACTTATTCCTTTGTTCTACTTTTTCTCTTAATGTTTTCTTAACTTCTTGAAGCTGCTTTTCTAACTCTCTTGCTTCTTGGCGTAGCTCGTTAAGTTCAGGGATTACGCTCAAACTTCCTGCGTTTTTCTCTTTTTTACCTAAATAAAAACATTTCTGTTTGATCTGGCTTATGGTGGAGGGCCATACCTTGTTTCTTCTCCTCCAAAGAAAATTCTTGATACGGAAGCATAAAGGTCAACAATTCCTTCAAAAGTTTTAGAAGAGGTAATTATTGGCTTTTCTAAGAATCCAAGAGAGGGGATTGACTTTACTACGTTTTTTACATATAAGTATTTTTCCGCACTATATATTGTTCTCACATCTTCTATTATTGTTTCTTTATTAGCAAACCACTTTAAGATATTTCTGATTGATTCTCCACCTACTAAATCTGCTTTAGTTATTACTGTAATGGTTGGAAGCAAAAACCTAGAGTAAACAGCAGCCTCAAGAAACAAGTTCGATATAAAGTTCATAGGTTCTGAAGAAAATGGTGCATCAACTAGGTACGCTATTGCTTTATTCCCCCTAAATAATTCTTCTGTAAGAACTAATCCACCACTTCTAAATGCAAATAATTCAATTTGCCCAGGCGTGTCAACAATAAAGATATCCGCTGTAGATTCATTGAGTGTTTTTCTCATTTCATCAACATAGTCTACCAATAGGTCTGTACTAAGTATTAGTGCAGAGTTCGGTCCAAGCCCCTCCGTTCTCATAATTTCATAAACATCTACGTACTCCCTCGCATCTATTAGTGGCTCGTATGGTAAGAACTCTACTCCAGGGTCTAAATTTATTGCCTCTGCATTTATTCCTTTCTTAATTAGCCACTCAACCATGCTTGAAGTTAAACTTGTTTTTCCACTACCCGCTGTACCTATTATGAATAATGCTGGTGCTTCTTCTACTTTATTTCTGGACATTTTTACTTACCTGACTCAGTCCGTAGTGAATCTGATATTCTCTTAATCTCTTTTTTGTTTCGTCAATATCTAGATCGTTGTTAAAAAATTCACTTATTTTTTTGTATTTGGCTCTTAACACAGCCATAGCTGTCGCTTCTAGTCCTGCATCTATTAGTTCTTTTCCTTGAGCAACCATCAGAGAAAAAACCATAGAATAAATGTCTCCACAGCCAACATCATTCTCAAAAATAAGTTCTCTTGGTATTGGTATAAAGTGCCGCTCATTTTTCGAGAAAACAAAAGAGCCATAACTTGCCATAGTAAGTGCAACATAATTTGCTCCTTCATTTTTCTCAGATTTTATCAATTCCTGTATTCTCCTCCTTACTGCAAAGAGTAGTTCCTCCTTAGATAGATGCAAGGTGAATGCGTTCTTTAACCATTTTTCACTAGAGCTCCAAAATTTGTTTTTTAGTGAACCAGCTTTATCTTCTCTAACAAATCCTTGAATTTCTATTGATGTTTTTCCATCAAAGTTGTTCTTTAAAATGTACTCTGCAAGAGCATCGTCAACTTCACCCAAAACTGGAGTTATGTGAATAATTTCAAACTCTTTTAAATCAAAGGGTATCTCCGCTATTTTTTTGGTCGTTGTTGATAAAACTTCTTGCTTTCTTAAACCAGGTCTAATTAGGTAGTTCAAGAATTTTACCGTATTCTCGTCTTTAAGTAAGTGAACTTCTGTTCCTGTTGATTTAATGAAGTCTAAATATTTTTGGTTGAAATCTCTTCCTACAGTAGTTAGTAACGTTACTCTTGCTCCTAACTTTCTTGCAGCAATGGAGCTGTAGAAAGCTCCTCCCCCCAACATCTCTTCTCTATATTTCCCATAAAAGTCTATGTAGTCAACAGTTAAGGCCCCCACAACTAAAATCCTCAACTACTCTCAGCCTTTACTTTCTCAAAAACTATAAAAATCTACACCCTTATCTATTTCAACTACTGTTGCGCTAGTAGCTCCTGCTTCAAGAGCATCATTAACTACATTTTTTGCTTCCTCTTTATTTCTTACGAGAGCTATAAGATTTCCCATCATCTTCTTACTACTAACTTTAATTCCTAGAACTGGAGAAAATGCTAGAATGTAGTTTCTTATCGTCTCTATCTTATTCGTGGATGCTTCGTAAACATCTCTCAAAATCTCATGTTGATAGTTCATTATTTCTCCAAGTACCACTTCTGGATTCCAATTCGCTTTTTCTAACTTTCTAATTCTTTCTTCATCAAATATTTCTTTTAGTTTCGTGACGTTTGTTTCTTCTCCTTTAAGAATTGCTATTGCAAGCTGAGTTGATGTGTTCATATCTATTGTAAATAGAAATCTTTTGGCTGAAGTCTCTGGAACTAAGAACAAATACCTCATAAGTTCTTGTTTAGATATTTCTTCCCAGTTAACTTCGTAACATGTTTTTCCAAGTTTTTTCTTAAAAGTTTTATGTAGCATTGGTGACTCAAGCAGCAATCTTAGTCCTTCATTTATTTCATTTTCTCGTTCACTACGTATGTTGTCTGCTGGTATGGCTTCACCAGAGTTTATAACAACTAACGTAAGTGGAAATCGGCTAATTTCTTCTACTTCTATTGTTGGTTTCTGTCTTAGTACGAATACTCCTCCAAAGGTTGATGCATATTGCTCAACTCGTCCACATAGTGTACCCATCTCATAAGATTCTGCTAGAAAAGAATATTCTGCTATTCTTTTCTTATCTAGTCCTAGGTTAAATATTCCATTTAACAGCATTATACTTGAAACTTCTAATGCACCACTTCCTAATATATCCGAATCTAATGGCGCATCGCTTCTCACGTAAATTTTTAATCCACTAATCTTTGAGCTTTCTTTTTCCATTCTTCTTAATATTCTGATAGTTGCCGCTAAGTATCCTGCAGGATTCCTTTCTTTTTCTGAAGCCTCCTTCAAATCAATCTCATACTCTACTAATTCGTTACTTTCGGATAGGTTTTTAGTTGTGCTAATTCTTATCTTTTCTTCATCCAATGGAACCGCATATACATAAGTTCTGAGGTTTACTGCCGCAGCTACAATTGGTAGTCCTTTATAATCTTGGTGAGTGTTAAATAGGTCTACTCCACCCGGTGCAGAAGCTACAAACTTTGGCTTAGTCCCCAAAGTTTTTTCAGCTTCTTCAAGGTACTTTTTAGGAGTCATTTTCTCCATCCTTCTAGACTCAATATAATTCTACTTTGGTACGGTTTTAAAAGAACCGTTTATAAACTTATCATTCTTAGTACTAAATTTGTTAAGTAGTTACTACGGTAGCACTTCCAGAATTCTGTGAAGAATAGTTTCAAATAAATTTTGCTAAAAATTTAAAACTAAGAAAACACCGAATCTTTTTGTTAATTAAAAGGAGTTATTAGCCTTACTTATGAAACCCTAAAAAATAATGGCCTTCCTTATTTGTTCTTTGTTTTTTCTATAAGCTCCAAGTCTTCAAGAGCTGAAAGTAAGTCCTTTACGGACGGCAAAGTACATAGACCCAAAGGTAGATTGTCTCTTTTTGCTATTTCTATAGCAACTGGGTCAAGACTCGAAGGTCCATGTATTATAACAGCACTCGGTTTAAACGGATAAATTCTTACTGCTACTAATGGTGATCTACCATGGGTTACATTCGTAAATATCAAGGCTCTTCTTGCTGTGTTTCCAAAGAGTCTCATAAACTCTGAACCTTCAAAGTACAGTATTGCCTTTATGCTATCTACAACAGTATAGCCAAAAATATAGTCTTCTGTATTTGGTGTGTCTACTAGAGAGTACGAGTTAGTTGCATTAAATAAGGCACTAATCTTTAATGGAGTCGCAAGCTCTCTCATAGCAAGAACTACCCCAGGCGGTGGTAGTTCTGACCTAGAAAGCTCAGCAACTTTTTTCCCTCCTTTCATTATGTCAATGCTCAATAAGGCCTTTACGAAATTCTTGATAAACTTTGTACCTGGATTTTTTCTTCTACCTCTTTCATAATCGCTTAGTACTGAGGGAGATATTTTCATTTGTTCCGAAAGCTCTTTCTGAGAAACTTCAAAAATAAGCCTCCATTTTTTCAATGCCTTTCCAGAGTCGTCACTTAATATTATGTCTCCCAAAACTTTCTTAGCCACAACGTCCTTTACATAAGTTAGAAGTTCGTCTAACCCCTCTTCGTCACTCATAACCAGCACTCCTTCTAACTATTTTAGCTAAATTTATCTCTTTCTCCTGAAGCTACTAACTTAATGCTTTAAGCTCGTCCTCAAACCAGTTTTTGGCAAATTTTTCCTACGGAAGTGTTTTTATAAGCTGTTGTTAAAAACTTAACCTATTTGCTCTGTTGCTCTGTTAACTTAAGCTTCATTCTATCATCCCTCTAAGTTTTTGAACTATTTTAATTACTTCCTCTTGGTAAAACAAGTGAAACAAGTTGAGCCATTTCCAAACATGATCAAGTCTGCAAACTTTCTTACTACAAGGAAAATAATCATCGAAGTTTTCAGTTCTATCCTTTAAGAACTGTACTTGTCTTTCTATTACTTCGAAGAACCAAATTCATAAGTTCGATGAACAAGATTTAAACTTCTACATGCTTCTATGTAGAAAGGAGCACCATCAGTATAAACAACATGCCTTCCATGTAGCTTAATTAAGCTTCTTAGGAAAAGCTCAGCTTCGTATGAATTTCTAGTCCTAGAAAGCCAAGGATTTCTTTTCGTAGAGTTCATAAGCTACCCAAACCCATGCTAGCTTTCCAGCAACATTTACAGCTGTTTCATCCACTAAGAAAATAGAAACTCTACAATTAACTTTGAATATTTTTCTAAATCCATGAATCCTTTGAACCCATTTCCAAATTGCCACGTGACTTCTTTCAACGAAAACTTTAATAGCGTTTGAAGCTTTTCTATAACTTAGGCCAAGGGTTACCAGGTAAAGAGCGTAGAGAACTAAGGAAAGATTAGTTCTCTGCCTCTTGAAGCTTAGTTCAATGAACATAGGAAAAAGGTAATCCTTGGCCTAGAAAAACCTTAAGTTAACAGAGCAGAAATAGATTGACTAACAAAAGCTTTTAGGATCTCTCTGAACTCAAATTCTAGACTGGTGTAGGTTACTTTAAAAATTTCCTTAGAAGAACTAAGGTTTCAAAAATGAAAAAGAGAATTGTGCTTTAAAGAATAGAGGCCACTTTGAGCAAACTTTCTCGTATGGGGCAACGAGCAGTTCTCGACATTAAATGCTTTATCCAAATTCGGCAGGCAAAACAGCCAGCTTTTAACATGCATCGAGAACATAATTCACTATTGCTCCAATGCCAATTTAGATAGCTTAGTCTAAGAGCCTCTTTACTGAATTTTGACTTAATACCCCTTAACCAGTACCATCTACAGTTAGAGATATTTAGTTCGGAATCTAAAAGTAAGTGAGAAGACATGCAGGGTATCTCATTCCAGTATGTCGGACCAACAAACTCATAAACATCAGGTGAACAAAACCATTGCAAAAAGAGATCTTTTAGTTCCGAAAAATCTTTTTCAATTTGATTAAAGTTAGTGGCGATACCAGTATAGGGAGCCAAAAGAATATTTTGATACTTCGTTAATGGATATTCTTTTAGAAGATGAATAACTTCCGAAGCATCCTTCAAATTAAACACTAGAATCATTTTGATTTTGGGTACCATTTTATTTTTAAATACTTTGAGTATATTCCTAAAGTGTTCTTCTTGGTTATAAAATAAAGTAATGTTAAAAGAAACTTTTCTGTTAATGTGACGTCGTTCTACATCCTGTAATAAATTACTAAAGGTATGTACACTATACATAGGCAGATTTATTTGAACCAACCTTAGCTGGTTACTATACTTAAAGAATTGAACGAGGCCATCTAGCAATTTCTCAGGTTCTTTCGTAAATAAGCTTCCAACTATTGAAATCGCTTTTGGATCAATCTTTTGGATCACCTTATTAGTTTCGGCATCAATGAAACTTATTGAGTCTAATTTTGTATTCTGACTACAACGCTCTCCTAAGTAGCAGAGTTGACAAGGAAAAGAGAGTAGGTAGTCTTCTTTTGCTATAGGACAGATTTTTTTATATGGGCATTCACCGCTTAAAATAAGTTCTAAACTTTCTACTTTTATCGTCGGACTAGAGTATGCGATAAGAGGCGAACCTGCTCTGATTCGATCTATGTAGAGTTTCTCATCAGATAAAAACGCAAGATCAAGATGAAGCAACTTACTTACGACATTATTCGGATGTAAAGATATATCTTTTGGCTTTTCAAGATATTTTTTAAGACTTCTTATTTCCTTTACGGTGAGAACATAAGACTTTTTATGAAGTAAGTCATACATCATGCCATATCCATCATAATCTTCCAGTAAATAAACCCAAGGAAAAAAGTTTAAGAATTTCTTCATAGACATTCGTTAACATTCACTTCTGGAAAAGCAGTCTCAAGAAAATACTTTGGATTCTTTCTATAGACCTCAATCAGTAAAGATGCATCTTTAAGAAAACTTTTGATGAGCTTATCGCAATTTTCTTCATTACGTTCCAGACCAAGGATAGCGATACATGCTGGGCAATTATATGCGATCGGACACTTGTAACAAGTTTTTAAAGACTTTTCTCGGTATTCGTAGATTATTTTCTTTATCAGTTTTACCTCTAGTCCTTTACTTACGTTCCCGATAAGGATTTTTGTTGGAGTTTTCTCACAAGGATGAAGTAAGCCCTTAGAATCAACGAAGATCTTATACCCAGGGATACAAGAACGCGTATATTGATAGATAGGTGTTCTCGATAATAATGGTCTGTAATAGTTTCTTCTTACTTTATCTCCATAAAATCTCTCAAAAAAAATATCAGGACTATTGAGGTACTCTCTGTTTTCTACGTATGCTAAAAAACGGTTAAGGAGAATATTCGCTTCATCGTCAAATTTTTCAAAATCTTCTTTAGAAAATTGAGAATAATACTCAGTCCCAAATGATCTTACGGAACCTATGACCCTAGTAGGTATAGAACAATTTTTAAAGAATTCCCAAATCTTTACTAAGTTACTTCTTAAATCAAACGTAACCTGAAAGGATACGTCTATTCTTTCTTTGCTAAGGCCAAGCTTCATAACTCTTTCTTTCATTTTCTCTATATTTTTCATTATTACTTTGAAAGTGCCTTCTCCGTTGGAATAAATCCGATTACGATCGTGCTCTTTCTGCGGCCCATCTAAGCTGATATTGACTATAAATGAGTTAAGCAAAAGGAAATCAATCACTTCATCTGTTAAAAGAGTTCCATTAGTTGAAATAACAAACTGTACTTTATAGTCTCGCAAGTACTTAGACTTTACATAATTGACTACATTTCTAATTAGGTTGAAATTTAATAATGGTTCTCCTCCAAAGAAAGCTATCGAGGGCTCTCTTAGAGGATTATACTCACTTCCACTTTCTATGTACCTAAAATACATATCAATAGCTTTTAAAGCAGTATTTAACGGCATATACGAACCAGAATGAGTTCTAAAACCTCTATAAATTCCTGAATAAACACAATATCTGCATCTCATGTTACAAGCTGTAGTTACCTCCAACATTAATTCCTGAAAGCCATATCTATACAGGAGTTGAAATATTTCTTCTTCAGTTGGTTCTTTAATACTGTATACGTCATAAGTAATAAATGCACCAAAACAAGTATGTAGCTTAGCTAGCATTTTAAAGAACTCGGGATTGCTCACTTCATGCGAATTAGCTTTAGCATTTAGTAAATGTGCCAAATCTCTTTCACTAAAAGCATTATTAAGTACATCTATCAAATGAGAGTAATCACTTCGCGGAATTTGAACAATTATACCAGTTTCCCGGTCTAACATGTATGTAGAATCATGTATTTCGAAAAACGAAGGTCTAGATAATTTAGTTCTGTGTGTTTTCAATACACCACTACGCCTCCTGTAACGGCATAGCCTTCTTTCCTAACCCTATCAATTCCACTATTAACTACGAAATACCCAATAGGTACTATAACTACAGAGAATACTATTAGATAAAATACGCTGACGAGAGCAGAAGGATTAGATAAACCTTGTCCAGCAAGAATAATCCTTATGATTGAAATAGTATGAGTTTGTGGTAGAAAAATAGATATTGGATAAAGCCATGGTGTATACTTAGCTAAGATTTCTACAGGAAAGGTAGCTCCAGAAAAAGTGTCTGCAAACGTATGCGCGAACATTATAATAGGGTTAGCAGCGCCTTTACCTTTATGCGTATAGAAGAAAAATAACGACAGAAGCATTCCAAGGCCATTCGTAGCCACTAATCCTAGAAGAAAAACAAGAACTGCTAACATAACGCTCATCACGCTAAGATTTATATTTAGCCCAAAGAAAAGCGCACCAATAACGAGGTAGAGTATAGCCCTAACTAATCCAAATAAATAAGCAGACACCATTTGGCTAAAGAAAAGTGTATAAACACTAGTTGGGCTAATAAGTATACGTTCTAGAGAACGATTGAAGTAAGATACAGCGAGAGAGTTATAAAAACCAATAAAACTTTGAGATAACATTGAATTTAAGGCGAGCCCGATTATAATAAAAGATACTACATCCGTGTTGTATTTCTCCATAACAGTTGCAGTACCTTGAAAGACCTTAGTAAGGAAGAAATAACTTCCTGCTCCAATTGTAATCCCTATAAGTTCCATTACTATACCAACGACGAACAACGCTTGAGTCCAAAAATTGGTTAATATCATGTACCAAATCTTCTTTATCTCTGTTTCAAGAGACATCATTCAGATAACCTCCTTCCGGTATACCAAATAAAAACATCTTCGAGCGTTGGTTCATAAATTTTTACATACCTGATTTTTCCATTCATACTATAGATCGTATGAATTAGAGAAGGTAGAAGACTCTTACTATCGTATGTATGTATTTTGATAAAAGTTACATCTAATCCATCTGAGGTACCAGATGAGTAAAGACAGGTTTTTATGCCGTTAAGGTTTTCTAAAGCTTTAATTATGGAAGAGTCTTCTTCAGTAAGAATTTCTAAGTCTATTGTTTCAATGCCTTTGATCTTCTTCTTTAAGTTTGAAGGAGTATCAACTACAACAAGCTTACCTTCGTTCAGTAGTGCTACTTTATTGCATAACTCTTCAACATCAGCTAGCATATTCGTTGCAAGTAAAATTGTTCTTCCCTTCTCTACTAGCTCATTCTTCACAAATTTTCTTATTTCCTTAGCAGTTCCGGGATCTATGCCTATAAAAGGTTCATCCATTAGATATACAGGATTATCTATTATAAGCCCCATTGCTAAAATTAGCCTGACTCTCATTCCAGAAGAATATTTTATCACATTCTCGTCAGCTCTTTCTTTAAGACCAACTCGATCAAGTACATCATTTATTCTCTTTTTCATTTCCTGCTTCGGAATATTGTACAAAAGTGCAACATACTCAAGATTCTGTCTTGCAGTCCACATATTATTTACTCCAAGAACTGGTAAAATTGGTGTGAGATATTTTTTTGCTTTTTCTCTTTCTTTTACAACATCACATCCCATGACATTAACCGTTCCTTCATCCGGCAATACGGCTCCTGAAATAATTTCTAATAATGTTGATTTTCCAGCCCCATTTGGTCCAAGAAGTCCTATACATTCGCCTTCCTTAACTTTCAAGTTTATATGATCCAACACAACTTTTTCTCTTACCTCAATATGCCCAGCAAAAGATTCACCTAACATTAATTTTGTAAGCCAATTTCTCTCTTCACCCTGCTTGGTTTCTATAATTTTGTACCTTTTTGTTAGTTCAGAAATTTCAACAGCATAATGCAACAAAGAAACCACTGATAGTGCATACAGTAACGTTTCTAGTTTGTAAAGTCCATTAGTTAAGTGATTTCATGAAAAGTGTAATAGACACTAGCAGTGGGATTCTTCGAATCACAACTACAAGTGCATAAAGGAATTGGACCTTTTTTACTTTTTTTACTTTTATACACAACCCTTGGCTTTGATTTAATCTTTACCAGACTCATTTCTTCTCTCACACCACCTTAGAGTACATTATCAGTTGTAAGTATATTAATTTTTTTTTAGAAAATAAAAGTCAAGAACTCTTAACCATTTATTATCTTTAAATTTTTATAAATAAAATATTTATTAAAATGTAAGAAATATATCCTCTACTATCTTAGAAAAAGGAGACTTCAAACTTGCTATATGAAGCAACTTCCGGCACATTTATTTCAATTTAATAGTTAAAAATGCTCTGTTAACTTAAGCTTCATACTATCATCCCTCTAAGTTTTTGAACTACGTTAATTACTTCCTCTTGGTTGAACAAGTGAAATAAGTTAAGCCGTCTCCAAACATGTTCTAATCTGCAAACTTTCTTACTACAAGGAAAGTAATCATCGAAGTTTTCAGTTCTATCCTTTTGTACTTCTCTTTCCATTAGTTCGATGAACAAGTTTT